>VTLG01005692.1_pt1 | contig 56473 bp, 68 predicted proteins | sample 4694571 | NCBI WGS metagenome assembly VTLG01 (sample SAMN12604809, study PRJNA352737) | marine metagenome | biome: ENVO:00000447; feature: ENVO:00000209|ENVO:00000569|ENVO:01000036; material: ENVO:00002151; isolation source: viral sequences binned using virsorter ... | reverse complement strand
CCACGGTTCCGTACTAAATCTTTTATGATCTGCGTAAGCTTGAGGTCCAACCTTAAGAACTTTTGCTATAACTGTAGCCAATGCTTCTTTTGCAGTTCCAGATTGAGCTAAATGAATTCCTCCTTTGGACATGGCGGCTCCAGAATAAGGACGAACAAGAATTCTCCATCCAACTGGAGTTGGAATACGAGCCCATGCTTCACCATCCATTGTTTCTGGATTAAGATCTCTTGGCTCTTCATCTGGAACAAATGCTGTACCAAACCGTTTTTCAAATTCTTCTGTATTTAAAAGCTTGGGATTGTCATTCACTATCTTCTTCCTTTTTGTTTGCCTCAAGGATAGTTTCCTCAAGGTTTGCGATAAACTTAAGTTCTCCCATTAACACATTATATTCTTCCATTGACTTAAGCTGATCGGTATTAAGAAATAAGGAGATTTCCTCCCTGCGATCAAATATCGTTTTATGAACGATATGAGCGATTCTAAAATCTTCCATTTAATATCCAGCAAGTTTTTGCGTAGATTTTGGAGAAGACTTCTTTTTCATTTTAACAACAGAACTTTTTGCTTTATAACTTTTAGGTGAAGATTTTTTCTTTTTTTTCCTTATATTGGCAGGGAAACTTTCAGCAGGGTATTTCTCTTCCAACATTTCGTTAACATCACGAACCTCCTTAGTTTTTCTTTCGAGCTTGCGTTGTATCTCTCGTCCTCTTTGTAAGGCCCTTCTTGTCCGACTATATGGTGGGTGACCTGCTGTAACTGCAATTAATTCCATGACTTCACGCATCGTATTCTCGCCAAAGTCATCTATCTTTGACCTTTTCGCGATTTTTTTAGGGTCAAATTGACTGATCTTTGCCTTCTGCCTAACGCTACCTTTCGGTTTGCTTCCACTCTTTACGTATTCTTTATTATGATACTTGTTAACCACCTTAACCTCCTTGCTGTCTCAAAATAGTAGATTCAATAGCAGTTCTGTTTCGTTCAATAACGCTTCATTTAATCTTTCCTATCAAAACCAGAGGCACGAATCTGTGAAGATTCAAGCATGGTATTGTTCCTTTCATCAGACTGTTCTTCATTGGAAGTTATGCGTTCTCTGGCTACCTGAGTTCTGCTGTCTGTAGCATGACGAGATTCACCAATACGCTTAAATCCAAGAACATCAGCCGCCTGTCCACGTTCCCGATCAAACATCATTTTGTCTGCATCACGTTTCGCTTCTTGTCTGAGCTTTTCAGTTTGAAGAGCAAGCTCCTGCTTTCTAATAGCAACAAGAGGATCTTCCTGTTCTCCCCCACCAGACTCTTGCCGCAACTTTAAATATCCATCAATATATACAGATACCTTTTCTGCAATCATTTTTGCTTTACGCATCTCTAGCTCATGAACAGCCCTTTCCTGCAATTCGGGAGGCATGGAAGGTATCGCATCGGTTATTTCCTGTAATTCAGCATCCGCTTCTTCCTTTGCCCTGAAAGCAATATGTTCCAGAATATGAGATTCAAAAGCTAACTGAACAACCGGATTTACCATGGAAGGAAGAGACATTGATGCCACATGCACATCCACATGAAGAGCATGATCTTGTCCAACAAAAGCCTGCATTGCTTCACCTGTAAGTGCTTCTGAAGCTTCAGTAGCAGGATCTTTGGGGGCAGGTTCTTTTGGTAATGGAAGAATTGCTTCAATGTCAGGTACGCCAAGAGCGGAATACATTCTCCTGAAAGCTTCATACTGCCCCTTTTGTCCATGCAATCCTGGGTTGGATGTAACCATCTGAAGCTGAACTTGAGCCATGGAGATGCGTTGTGTCATCGAAAAAACATTCGGATCGCTTACAGGAAGAATATCCACTCTTGCATCAAAGTCTTCAGCTAGAACATCAGATCTTTTGCCTGAAACTTCATAGGGATATTCAACATAATTTTCTTTAATGATTCTGGAAAGAATCCTGAATTCATTTTTTTGTGCGCGATGCAACCTTTTATGTACACCAGACATCACCTTCATGCCCTGTTCCATCAATGCAACCGTTGTTCCTACCGGAGCCTGCTGATTTGAGTCAGCTAACTTCTCGTTGGTAGTAGCCGCAAATTCTTTGCCGGCATCAATAATACTTCCAAGCAAAGCAAGTAATGTACTTGATGGTTCTTTGAATGGAAGTGGAATAATTTGTTCTCTAAGGTTTCCGCCAGGAACATCTACATCCCTGAACTCGCCAGGTTTAACGGGATCATTATCTCCCCTGATACGCATTCCCTTGGCTTTGAATCCACCCGGAAGATTGGCAAATGTTCCTGCATCAATAAGCATTCTAAGAATTGCGGTAGATGTGATCGAAAGATTTCCGATCATGTGAGTTAAACCAAATCCGTAAAATCCGGTACCCGGAAGGAATTTGTAATGAGAGAAATAATTTTTTCGTTTCTTTCTTTCGTCTCCTTCATCCCAATTTCTTCGTATTGCTAAAATTTTTTCTGTATCTTCTTCAATCGTTATAATGTACGGAACACCAACGCCCTGCGATTCTTCTTCAAATCCCTCAAGTTCTGTCGTGACATGAACTTCCAAAATAGTATATTCATCTCTGTCTTTACTAACTTCAATTCCTTCAACATCTTTTTCTCGTTCTTCTAATTGAGACTGTCTTTCTTGTGACGGTTCTCCAAGATCTATGTCACGATAAAATCCTGTAGCAATCATTTGGTTCATATCATTTTTACTTATTGGAACAACATGAACAAATCTTTGAACTGTACCGATATCGCCGGCAGTATATGGAATGACGATATCTTTAGCAGCTACAAATTTGGATACAGGCCGTTGAAGGATTTCATCAAAATAAGTTTTCTTGAATGCAGATCCATCTAATGGAAGTCTAAATAACAGATTATCAAATTCCTCTTCGAATTCTTCCATGTCCTCCGTTATTTCGTAGTTCATGAATTTTTCAACGCGGTTAGCCTGCTGAACAATTTCAGGTAAAGCATCTCCAGCTACCCGCGTCTTTACGGGACCATTGGCTGGACACAATTCTACGTATGCCTGTGCTTGAAATTGAACTACCGCTTTGGCAAGAATGGGATGAACAACACCAGAGGCACCTTCAAACAAATCAGTATTTTCTTGATACTTCGTTCCTAAAAGTTCAAGACCCTTTTCCAGAATTTGTTCCCATTCTTTCCTGGAAGTTTTGTCATCTTCAATTGATTTGGTTAAATCTTTTGAAAGGGATGCAAGAGCATCGTCACTCATATGATCAGCTAGATTGGCATCATGCATGGATGCAGCTAAAGCCGCATTCATGGCTTCTTCATCTATTAATTCTTCTATTACTTCTTCACCCTCGATGGAAATTTCAAGTTCATCTTCGGGTTCAATTTCTTCACTGAAGGGAATAGATCCCGGCAGGAGAGCAGGCTCTATGGCCATTTACAACTCCTTCGAAAGCTATCCCAGTATTAGCTTTCTTAATATTTTATCTCTTTTATTTAAGCATAATATAATGTTCGCTTTCTTCGAACATATGGTTCTTCTTCCTCATAATCGTCTGGATTTTCTATAAATCCACCTTGTCTGAATCTCAACATAGCTTGTGTCACACTGTCAACATAGTCATCATGGTCACCATAAGGAAAATCAGCACATTCTTCAATTACATCAGTAGCAAAATTCTTTTCAGGCGCCCATACCATACCAGATTCAAAGGTGGGGGATACAGCGTTTGCTCTGGCGACTTTGTCCCTTCCTTTCGCTGGATTGAATTTCAGTACAGGAACACCTATGGAACGAAGTTCCTGGATAAGTGGCGCACCAGAAGCTTTATTCTCAATAATCGTCATATCTGGATTCCATTTGTTGTGTTCAGCAAGCGCAACTCGTTTTAATTCAGGGAATTCCCAGCGATCTTTCTTTGCATCCAGCAAAATAACCTGTTGGGGATCACCATGTTCCTTACGAAAAATTCCCCATGTGGTAATGGCAGAATAGTCTGCGGTTTCAGTAGCTAAAAAAGCTGTATCATAGGATTGAAGAACATATTCCACTTCAGGAGGATCTGGATGTTCCCATTTTTTCCAGTATTCACGCTTTAAAATAGAACCCTCTTCGGATGTGGGGTTCTGCATGTATTCAGCAAGCCATCTGGAAGTACCAATCGAAGCTTTTGTGGATAAAAGCTGTTCAACTGGCCAATATGCAGGCCAAAGAGATTTGCCGCTATCCAGAATCGCAGGAAATTCAACAACTTCCCACTCATCTGCGTATTCTTCGCCCATTGCAGCTAAAACTCGTGCAGTTAAATCCTTTTTTGTCCATCTCGTCATGACTAAAACAATGGCACCACCAGGCTGAAGACGCTGACGAGGTCCACTTTTGTACCAATCATAGTGTGAATCAAGAACTGTAGGCGATTCTGCGTGTTGTTCAGAATGGGGATCGTCAATAATGAATAAATCCGCTCCATGACCAGCGATATTCGTGCCTACACCAGCAGCATAATACTCTCCACCAGCAGAAGTGGCCCATACACCCTTGGCTTTTACATCAGCTTTTAAAGATGTACCTGGAAAAAGTTCCTGATACTCAGGTTTTTTTACCAAATCACGTACTTTACCACCAAATTTTAACGATAATTCAGATGAGTGAGTGGCCTGCATAATAAAACCACTTGGATTTTTTCCCATAAAAAAGGATGGAAGGTAAACAGAAGCAAACTCAGATTTTGTGTGGCGAGGCGGCATATTAATAATTAAACGCTTCAAATCTCCAGAAACAATTCTATCAAATTTTTCAGCTACAATCTTGTGATGAGCTCCAGGAATAAAACCAGATCGAATGGTTTTATCATCATTATATATTGTTGGCCATAAATGTCTTACATAAGGAAGGAAATTGCCACGCGCTTTATCTAACTTGTCTTCGTATTCAAGTTTCCCATTTAATTCTTGAAGACGTCTTAGATCTTCGTTAGTTAAAGATTCGGGATTTTCAATAACATAATTCATTTATTTTCCATTTGGATTTTCTTTAAATATTATTTTCTCCAACTCAAGTGATGAAATTCTTTCATTCGGAATGTAACGCCATCTATAAGTATCGTTATCGTCCGTTAACTGAAATACAGTCTGTCGAATTCCTATACTAATAATTACAGAAAGTTTGCCGTCTAAATATACCTGATCACCAGGACTGAAATCTTTGTTTAACTTGAACGCCATTCCCTTAACAAACGAAGTGGCAAAGTCACGAATAGCCAAAATAACTATAATGCTTAATATGCTTGTTATCCATAATAAGGCAGTAGGACTTATTTCAAGTTGCGGTACCATAATCCATATCTTCTATTTCAAGCTATATCTTCCATTTCACGTTCATAATCTTCGCGTTCTTGCCATGTCCTTCTTCTCGCTTGAAGAGCCTTTAACTGTGCCAAAGCTCTTCGTTCAGCCGAAGTGGGTACAAATGAACCTTCTTCTCCCGCGAGGTTCCAAGCTCTCTCTGAAGCAGAAACAGATTGTAGTATAGGTGCCAATTCTTCCATTTCTTTATCAAGCCGTTCGTTGCGAACTTCTATCGATTTATTTATCTCATCCATCAACATAGCTGGAACTTGACCTCTTTCCCATCCAATATTCTGGGAAGATGGATTCTCTTTTATTCGGTTCCATTCAGATAAAAGTTCTGGATCTACACGACTTAAAACATCTTTACTGTATTCTGGACCCATTTCTGCCAATTTTCTCATTGCAGTATTTCCAGCACGGAACTGATTCCAATCCCAACTAGTCGTGCTAGGTGGTTTGTTAGTCAATATGTTGTGCGCCATTAAAGCAGCACCAGGTAAAAGACCCACACCAGTGGCAGCTAATGAACCCAGACCAGCAGCAGCACCTTGAGCTAAAGCACCTGCGGCAGCAGCACCAATATTGGCAGCAGTACCTTTACCAGGACCGCCAGGACGAAGGAATTCACTTATAATAGCTGCGGTAGGAGCAGCTACAGGAATACCTCCAGCCATTTTAGGTAGAAGTGCTTGTGTGCCAGCTTGAACAGCGGCCTGACCTCCAACTATTTTAGCTGCTTGATCTGGAGGTACACCAGCCCCCAAGAGTTGTGCCATACTCAAACCTGCACGAGTACCAATTCCACCAAGACCAATATTCCTAATGCCCGGATTGAAAGCATCAAAATCCGCGCTAAAACTCGCGGGAATGGAAGCATCAGCTTGTGTTGTAGCAATAGTGTATGGATCTGTTTCAAGGGGACGAGCTTTCATAGGGTCTAACTGTCCAATATCCTCACTACTCCTAATCAGTTCATTAATAGTCTCTTGGGAGGTGGGGAAAGGCTCCGCCCCCATATCAGGATCTCCAATCCGTGCGTCCTCAAAGTATGTATCTGTTTCCCCGATTTTAAGTCTTGGTGGAATATCAGGAACAGCAGCAGGAATATTACTATAAAAATCAACATCTTCTGGAACAGAAAGATCGGGATTAATGTAATCTTTTATGTCTTGCAATGCTTCCGAACCAGCTTGTTTTATAGGATCAAATATTTCTTCTTTTGCAAACTCAATTGCAGGATCGAATACTTTTTCTTTTAAAGGATCTAAAACAAATTTTTTGCCCAACTGTCCAGCATATTGCGTCAAAGGAACTGTTACATCTGTTCTTCTTAAATAGTCATAAGGATCAAAGTCAGGAAGACCGCGAACAGTACCTGTACCACCAGTAAAACGGCGGTCATCATCACTATAAAACGGAGGCGCTCCAGTACCTTCAGGATCACCTGCACCATGAAGAAGTAAATCAGCACGAGGTACATTAGCAGCAGTAGGAGCTACCGGCCTGATTTTTGTGTATTGAGGATCCGGTGGTTCGTAACCACCAAGTTCTTCCAACTCAAGTTCTTCTAAAGGTAAACCCCCAAGAGACTGCAACTGAAGCGGATTAATGGCACTGCCGCCAAGTTGGTAACCTCTAGGATTTGCAAAACTGGCTAAACCTCCACCCGCAAAAGATCGCGGTATTTCCGTGGAAGGAACACCAGAACGCATCATATTTACAAACTCTTTTCTCGCATCAACTTGAGGAATAGACTGCTGCTGTTGCTGTATAAGAGGTTGCATAGGCGGCTGTACAGGCGGCTGCATGGAAGATGGAAGTAATTGTTGTTGTTGTTGCATTACATTATCCCCGCTAAACCGACTTTGGGTTGATGAATATAACCGCCTTCAGCTAACGAAACAATTCCGCCTTGAGAGTAACCTTTAAAAAGACCTGTTTTTTCTTCCCGAACCTGTTTCTTAAATAATTTATTTGAATCTTCTATCGATTTTTTTACAGACGAACCACCCTTAATTAAATCAAAAATATTATTTATAAAATTCGATTTTAAAGTTTTGCCATCATAAATGGAATTACTAAGAGATACAGCAACTTTTTTAAACGAATTGTTAATTGAATCCACTTCATCTACAGAAAGTATTTTTCCCTGATTCGCCTCATGATGAAAACCAGGAGATTCTATAACTCCTCTTGCCGCAGGATAAGATCCGGACTTTAATTTCTTTCCATCTTTAAACCATATAGTTCCTATATATTGCGTCGAACCCCCTTCTCGGTATTTCGGGACGTTTGTATCATCATTAATACCTCGAAGAAAACTTTCTCGTGTAAATTCAGAACCAATTTCTACCCTTCCATGCCTTTTAAAATAATCAGAAACAAGACCAGTTCTCATATCAACATTTTTGTGAATTTCAAGAATATCGGGGTGACGATAATGGATTGATTCTATGGTTATGGATTTTGAGATATAATCTTTTCCAAATATACGTTTATTCTTCACATGAGAGGCCATATCCTCTGGATCAAACATAACCTGTAATCTTTGAGGTGATCCTGGATACCTTTTACTAATATCTTTAATTGCTTTATTTATCATGGTATTAAATTCAAACTTACTTTTAAATATGTTTTTAGGATCTCTGACCCCAAATTTGTCAAACGTCACGTCCTCTCTAAAATTTATATCAAACATCCAACTCTTGCCACCAGGAATATCTGGATTTTTCGTTGGTACAAATTTGAGCGTGGCAGATTTGTTTGTGGAATCCCCAGCAAACCCGGAGTTGTGAGCATGAACTTCATAAACTTTATCTGTTGGAAACTGTTTTCTTGATTTAGTAATTTCATGATCTAGAAACATTCCCGTATCTTTAGGAACGTTAGGTTCATAATATCCCGATCCCCCCCTATGCAAATCAACGTGTTCACCTGGCAAACGAATATCCTCTTGCTCCGGATATCGTTTAAAACCAGAAATAATTTTTCTGGGACCATAATTTCTGGAGGGATCAGGACGAAACTTTTTTGGCCTTTTTTCTAATACTTTGCGGGGAATAAGTAATTCAAATTCATCCCCAAAAGCTTCACCACTATTCTTTAAATGTTGCACAGATGCAATTACATCAGAACGGTTAACAAGATGTGCATTAATATCTTTATCCCGTGTAAAACTTCTGGCCGATAACGCAAATTGTTTGTCCATGGTTACAGGAGTAAGAGCAAGATTAGGATTTGGAGACGATGTGCGAAATACCCAAAACTGTTCTGGAACACCTAATTCTTTTAAGGCCGATTGACTTGCATCTTTAATAGAACCACGAACAAGAGTCTGAGATTTCGGAGGAAGTTTCTGGAATGCATCAGCTACTTTTTGAATCTCAGGGCCTCCAAATCGTGAAAATTGCACCCCTTTGGGTTGAAACGCAGCAGAAACACGTTCAGAGTACCGTGTGCCAGATAAGTTCTTACTTAAAAAATTTCTGGCTAAAAGTTCATCACCCACAGCAGGTAAATTTCCAGGTTGAGATTTTAAAAAATCTTGGGGATCTTTTGGAATAAATCGGTTTCTTAATTCCTCTAAACCAACTCTGCGTAAAGCGGGAGAAGCAAGTTCTGATTCAGTCATGGGACGTGCCAATAAACCCCTTTCACCACGGTGAATTTCTGCAGCCTCAAGCATTTTTTGTCTTGCCTTTTTTCCTAAACCAAATTTACGGCCACCCATAAGACCAAAAAATCCTAAACCCTTTCCCAGTAATCCAGGGCCTCTCGTTAAAATCGATTCAGGACCGAGTCCTGCCATCTCAATAAATTCCCTGCCTTTTTGCTCACTAGTTTTTAGAGCATCTATGCTAGAGTCGTAGGGACTAGGCTCAGATCTCTGCAATATTTCTTCAACACGACCTATAGGTTTACGAATCGCTCCATGTTTTTCTGTTTTCTTTTTTTTGCGATCCAGTTCCATTGCCGAACGGAGTAACTCTTCTTTCATTAACTCTTCTTCAGATAAAACTAAACCACCCTGCGCAAACGAGGCAATGCCGTCCGGAGGAAGAAATTGCGGTTGTGGGTAATCAATCCCAATAGGATGTTTAGTCTCTCGTTCAATCATATGTTCCCTAGCTATATTGAATATGTTTTCAACATGTCCCTTTAATTCATCCACCTTCCTACTGAATTTCCTGTCTTCCGTAGTTAATTCTTCCTCAAGTCCGGGAAGATCCACATCCTTATCGTATGTCACACCTTGAGGAAAACCAAAGAACGTTTTAAGTCTATTCATCACTCTTGCACGAATATAGCGATCTTGAGGATTGGTGAACATGTCTATAGCACGCATCATCATTTCTTCTGCCTTATTATTCTTATGTCTCCTGTAATGCGCATTCTTGTCGTACACTTTCTTCTCATATTTACTCAACATAAGTGGACTTGCAGATAAGTTATCTATATATCTTCGTACACCCGGAACTTGGTAAATTGGGTCCGCAACAGCAGGTTCATTCAACAACCTAGCAATACCACTAGCCATATGACCCAATTCATGGGCGTGAACACCCCTTGGGGTTATGTATTTGCCCGGATAGTCATAAGCCATTCCCGGCTTTTCAGGAAGACGAAGCTCCTCTTTAATTGATACTATTTGCCTATCCAAGTTTTCTGGATTAAATAGTTCAGGATTATCTTTTGAAAGATTTTTGTATATTTCTTTCATCAACAAGGGTCGATGACGGGTGCCAATATTCCTGCGTCTAATGCCCCTTGGTGTTTCAATCATTCCAGCTAAAGGCCACCTCCCATAATCCCCTGAACTCTTATCCGAGTAAGGATAATATATTCCCCTCGATGGATCAGTAATATCGTAACCCGCTCTAGCTAAAGGATTTTCCGCAAAAGTGGAAGCCAACCGCCTGTCCATTACGCTTGCTCTGGATTCGACACCAGAAGGAATAATAAGTTTTTGGCCTACCCTAATCTTATCTACATCCAAACCCTTGTTGGCTTCCTGAATGGCTGCTGTAGTCGTTCCATGGTTTTGTGCAATGCTGGAAACAATATCACCAGACTTTACAGTGTAAGTGGAAACTTCACCGCCTTCAGCAAAAGATTTTGGTTGAGGAGAATCAATTCCAATGTTAACTTCTCCACCATCAAGATATCCGCGAATCGCATCAATGCGCTCTAAATCAATAGAAGGTGATATGCTAGGCACAACGTCACTAGGTATAGCGTCAGGTACAGCAGGAGGTATGGCAGAATCAAAAACCATAATGCCGCCGTATTTGTCAAATGCTAGTTTCATTACCCATTATCCCATGTCATTTCAAAAATACTTCACCTAGCGATGGTAAATTTGGGCGTCTTAGAAGAATGGTTGTAGCCTTTCCTGACACCACTGGCAATCTACCTGTCTATCCGATGCGCTAGGTCACCGGCTGAGTCGAGAGGAAAGGCTACGAACCTCCTATTATCCCGTTTATCAGTATCATCCATTATCCAACTGTATTTAGAAGGAATCCAACTTATGCGACCATCTAGTCTTAAATCTCGTAGGTAACTTATCATCCTGTCCCTGGGAATATCAAATATCCCGTAAATAGAATGAATATCATAAATGCGATCTAATAAAAATTCAAACGAATCATTAATCAAACGACTGTTGTCTATCTTGTCGTATTGAGTAGCGTCCTCTTTCTTTACACGAGTGTAACGACGAAGCTTTATGTCATCCATAGCAGTCTTCATCACAGCAGCTAGTAACCGACGCTCAGGTGAAGATTCATTCTTCGCAATATCAGCAGATGGAAAAAGTCCTTTCATAACTCGAAACTACTCTCCCTGTATCGTAAATTATAAAAAAAAAAATTTCTAGTGGTGTTTTTTAAACGTACTCAGGGAAAAAGTCAACGTTATATACTGCGCGCCGCAAGCGAAATTTTTGGGGTCAACGCCGGTTCGATCGTGTCGCCTAAAAAACACAAAATACACGCCTAGGGACCCACGCGCGCGCGGCCGCGCGCACACACGCGCACACACGCACACACGCGCAGCCAGGCGCACACGCGCGCGCGCGCACACACGCACACACACACGCAACACGCGACGCGCGCGACGCGGTAGGAAAGTAAAACAATATGCCCTGTATTTCCAGGGGAAAATGATTTTTTTCATTTAAAATGTATTTTTTTAGTTGACACAGAATACAATATCCTTTATTGTCAGCCAGACAATTAAGGAAGGGGCATTGGCCAAAAAGGAATTGAACACAGAGAGGGAAAGGAAGATGGAAAGCTTGGCGGTATATTTGAAGGATATCGTTAATAGACAGAAAGAATACCTATCAAAGGAGGAAGAAATGATTTACCCCACAGGATGGACCCCACCAAAAGGGATGCAAGAAAAAAGAAACCTTTTCGTAAAAATTTCAAGGGAAGTTATTGAACTCAACAAACAAAAAAATTCATTGTTGGAAGAAATTAAAGCACATGAGCTGGGAAGAAATCCAGATACAGAATTAATCGCAATTTGTAACAAGCCCACAGAAGAGATCGTAGATGAAAAGGGGAATAAAAGTATTTATCAAATATTACTAAAATACTATGGAAGGGGTGAAAGTATTAGTAAGGATGGAAAAAAGGAATTAAAAGAAAAGTACAATATTCCGCAAACTTTCTGGGATTCTTCAAATTTCGTAAAGAAAGTCAGTAGTTATTGGAAAGTAAGCGGACAACCAGCAAAGATCAAATAACACCACGGGGGGGAGCCTACCGCTCCCCCCTTTTTTCCTGGAGGAAATAAAATGCTTACGCGAAAGGATAAGATTTTTTTCACTACGTGTGCAATCACAATTCTTGCACACATAGTATTTATAGCAACAAACTGGGATAAATTTTAAGTCTTTTCCTATCGGAGGAAAGTAAAAAATGTACACAGAATATAACTACAAAACAAAAAAGCATCTAAAAGAAGATTTGAAAAAAGGAAAGAGAATAACAGTATTTCAACCTGGATTAGGTGCAGTTCCTGCACAAAATGGAACGATATCACTTGAGGGGCCGCATGGAATACACAAGTGGTATGCGCGTGGCACACTTAAAAACGGTGTGCTAGTAGCAATCAAATAACACCACGGGGGGAGCCTACCGCTCCCCCCTCTTTTCCTATCGGAGGAAATGAAATGATAGAAATAAAAGAAGTAAGAGATATGATACTAAATAGCATCATATCTGAAATAAAATGTGGGGAAGATTATGATCAATTCCTAACACCACATGGTGGGCAAGTGTCAGGATTAATAAACATACTAAACCATAACAGGTCTTTAGGAAGTTTTAGTTTGAAATATAAATTTGGAGAATGTGAAAAAACCTATGTTATAAAAATCGAAGAATCGGATTTAATTAGTTGACAATGTTTTATTGGTTGTGGTTTAATCTCAGTATGGAGGAAGGTATGAAAAAAATCACGGGCAGTATGTACGCTCCTAGTTATACCAACATTAAAACGGGTGAGTGTATAGCCCAGTATGTTGGACAAACAAGGCAAGAAAGTATCGCAACCTGCGAAGGTTGCGAACTGTTAGGAACTGTAGAAGAAAAGGGACCATGCTATTCCCAATGGGGAACGGTAGCATGGTCCCACAGCAGTATGATCAGATCACACTCTCAAGGGCGGAATGATTATTCCTTTGAGGGTGCAATTCAAAGGGATAAGAAAAGCAAGGCCCAATTTATAAGGCTTGGCGCAATAGGTGATCCAAGCGCCACGTCTAAAAAAGAGATTGCCAAAATTAGAAAGTATGGCCTTCCAGTAATAGGCTATACACATTTTTGGGAAGGAAGGGGAAGTCACCTGCGCGATATCTGCCTTGCATCGTGTGGATCGGTAGAAGAGGCCGATCTTGCGGTAGCTAAAGGTTGGCGCGCAACAATAATAGTCCCCAAGGATTATGATACTCCGGTATCATTTTCCCCAAAAAATAATAGAATTGTTTTGTGTGTGAACGCACAGAACAAAAAGTTTAAGTGTGCAGATTGTCTGCTATGTGTGGCAGGCGATCGTTATATGGCAAGCGCGCCAATAATCGCGCTACAGGAACTATAAAAGGAGGAAGCAACATGGAAAATGTAAAGATCGAAACAAGGGATAACAAGGCAACAATAATAATTGATTTAGGATATCGTGGAAATCTAAGTCCTACTGGAAAATCTTTTAGGGTTGCCAGTACGTGTGGCAGTAAAACTCTTTCTGGAACAGAAATAAAATTAAATCTAAATGCATATATTACAGCGTAATGAATAACGACACCACGGGGACGGGAATAATCCCGTCCCCTTTTCCTGTTGGGGGAAAACGGTATGGGAAAATTTTGTAAATGTCCTTTAGCGTGGGATGAATACAATATTGAATTAGAAAATGTATCAATTGGACTTCGGGAGATACTAAAACAATACGAAAAGAAAAACATAAGGAATAACTATATCTTAAAACCGGGGAAAAAACTTGTTTGTATTTGTCATGATAGCTAAATGCCCGCTAGAGCAGGGCGTCGGCTGACACCCTGGCTGCCCCTAGCAGGCGTGGAACTACCAAAGCAGAGTATAGCCGCACGGAATATGCGGCTGGATAGCCGTACCTGGATACTATATATCGGGCGGTATATCAAACAATAATATAGTGTGTCAATCGCTGGTATGCCCAGTGATTTGTGCCTCGCCCTTGGGGCATATCGGCTACTTCCTCCGACAAGGGCGGGGTAATTTTTATGTTATAGTCAGCTGTTGACAGGGCGGCTCCCAGTGTCACCTGTTGGCTCTCTCTCAGGAAGGGCGGGGCTACGGCCTCGCCCTTTCCATATAGCCGCACCCACAACATATAGCCGCACCTACAACATATAGCCGCACACACACACACAAAAAAAGAGGAGGAATAGCCGCACCCAACGGCTACCCCTCCCCTAGTAGCCAATTCCTGCCGCCCAGCAGGAATCAGCGCACTATCTATACTACTCCTTTAGAAACTCACCACATTCCGCACATACACCACGCCCCGTGTCACGATGTCCGTTGCGCTCACACTCAGCGGCCTGATCTTCCTCTTTCTTCTCTTCACTGTCCCAAGTAATAATAAGTACGTTGCTACCATTTTCATCCTTGGAAATGGTCAAAGAATTTTCACTATAAGTTTTTTCTTCATAATTAATTGTTATTGTATCATCCGAATTAACATTCGTCCATTCACCATTCAAACTATGAGTATCCAATGCGTTATAAATTTTAACCATTTTTTCTCTCCGTTATGATTAAATATCCGCTAACGGGTTCCAGGTCACGAACAAAAGAATTCTCTTCGTATGGTGCGTCTTCCGTATTTTCCCTACACCATTCACTAATGATTTTTGGTAAGTCTGGTGGCGCTGAATACACGGCATCATCCGTGATGCCCATCTTTGCTTCAATAAAAGACTTTACATCTGCATCCTCTTCTAGATAAAACATACCGGAAGAACGATCAACGTAACTATGCTTAGATATATCTATACCAAGTTCAGTAACCTCCCTAGCTGGCACCTGCAACCAACTATGTCCCGCATCACTAAAGAACTTATATTTACCCATCCCCTCTTCCCCCTATACGATTCATGGCCTATCCATAAACTATACGAAGAATAACAATTTATTAGTTGACAGTCAAGTAAAAATATTATATTGTTTTTTTATTAAATACACACACGAAAGGGAGGAATGACATGGACACAAAGAAAACAAGAGTTGAATTCCTGAAGAAACTTAACAACTCGAAAAATGGGAACCCGAGGTGGAGAATATCTTTTGATGGACTTGGCACCACTGACACACCAGCAGATGTTATGTGGGCATACCCCATCACACCTCAATGGGAAGGAAAAGATGTACACGTTTCATTTAGCAAAAAAAAGAATGGCAAAACAAAATTAGAATATGTTGGGTTGGTGGAGGGTGAGTGCCACGCAAACTTATTGACAGATTGTTTAAAACGGAAGGAAAAAATGAATTCTTAAAGGTGGTACTACCTATCATACAGAGAGAAAGAGGAAAAAAAGAATGACAAAAACAGATAAAGAATTTTTGGTAGAACTAACAAAAGAATTGTACGAATCAGCAGAACATGCCCTGCTTATGTATGGAAGTCTACTTGAAGAAGCTACCACAGATCTCACTGACGAGAATGGCAGAATTACAGAACAATATATGTCCATATGCAATCTACAAAGATGCCTTGATAACATTCACGGAGTTCTCTACCACCATGAGGAAAAAAAGAATGTCAAAACTTCTGCCTAGATATTCCAAAAGCAATGATAAACTTGTTAACGCATACCAGGATAAAGATCTAGAAGAGTTACAAGATATTTTTGGTGTTGCAGGGATTATATGGGAGGATGAATGGGAAAGGTTAGGTAAAAAAGATACGGGTTCCTGTTGTGGTGGTATAGGTATTCAAGTCTGGTACGCTGGGCCTCGCAAACAATCAGCACAACTACGAACGGTAGTATCAGGTCCACCCACCCAGTCAGATATATGTTCCGAGGAAAGTGTTGGACCAGCACTCAAATATTTGGCCAATAACGGCATTAAGGATGCAGAGTATTATCCTGGATGGCTGAGTTAGGGGAGGAAAAGTATATCACAACAGGCGATCGCTGGGTGCCGGCTTTGTCGGCACCCGATGCCAGGCAGCCACACATAGCCGTACCATTATGGATAGCCGCAACACAAACCAGGAAATACATAGCCGCACCAGTTAACAATAGCCGTACCAGAAAAACAAAAAATAAATGCCACAGATAGCCGCACACACGATAGCCGTACCTACAAATACAACACCTACAACAACCTGTTTACCGTTATTACGATTCATTTAATAGTCTACCCATTTCGTTAAGTGTTTGTGTGGGGGTCGTAGCAGGCAACATACTCTGGCTAAGTTCTTCATACTCCACATCCACGAAATCGTTTTCTTTTTCAATTACTTGTCCATCAGCCCTCATCTTTATCTTTAAGATTTCCTCTATAATTTCTTCTCTTGTCATTTCGTTAACTGGTTTACGTTCCTTCGTTTTTGCTTCTTCTTTTTGCAGTCTACCGACAGCTCTCATACACAGTTCATGTGCTCTAACTGCGGCGGCTGAATTCCCCAGTTCGTGTGCTTTATTTCTTATTTTGACTAGTTCCACCAGTTGTATATCGTCCACCCCGAATTCCTTGATTACTTTTTGTCGGTCTAATAGCCAGAGAATATATGGACGTGCTTGTGCTGTTCGTTTTATATGTGATTTAGACAGATAATATTTAACACCGACCTCGATACATGCCTGTTCCACTGTCATACCTTTAAGGTATATAAGGTCCAGCAATGCTCTTGTATTGGGGTCCATAACGGATATAGCTACTGCAACTGGGTCTGGTTCCAGGTTATTTTTGCCAGGTTTTCTTGCTTCACGTTTTTCTAATGGCGAACTTTTGGGATCCGCATTCGCAGACACCTTTAATTTCCTCTTGTTTTTGTCCTTTAAAGGTTTCGTTAATTTCTTTTTTTTCTCCACTCCACACCTCGCAATTACATTTTATACATCTCAGGTACACAACTTCAATGGTTTTCATTTTTCTTTTCCGTTATTTGTTTCTTGTTCTCCTTCGCAGCAGTGGAACTCTCTTTGCATGAGTGCGAGTCCTTTATCTGGCATAATTTCTATCAATCTCCATCCTTCTGCCATGAACTGGTTGATATTTTCCTGTAATATTTGTTTAGATTCGATCATTTTTCTTTCCTTTTTTTGAATGGAATTTTACGTCCATCTGGCACATACCCTGGTGTGACATTTCCTTTTCTAATTTCTGCTGCTCTTGGTGCGTATGTCATGAGTACATGGTCGAACATATCTCTTGTTATGTGTTCGAACATATTCCTAAGTTCCTTATACATTTCCATAGATGCTTCGTTTCCGAACACCATATTGAGTGCTCTAGCCATCTGATTTTCTGAATATCTTTTTTTTCTTCTGGACAATTTTGCCTGTATTTTTCTTTGATATGCTCGTTTAGTTTCTTTTTCGTTTCTTCTTTTTTCATCTTCGAAAACGAAATCTTTGTATGTTAAATAGAAATCTTCTGCACCTTTCCACCATGAGTTCACGCCATTTGATTCGATTCTCATAGCATCCACGCCTTTTTTATGGCTTCTAAATATTACTGGCAGATGGTCTGGATTCACGCAATTTGTGTATCCGCATAAGGAATAGACGATAATACCTGCTGGTTCTTCATGTTGCGAAAATTCTTCTGTAAACATATCCACCAATTTGTATTTATATTTATCCATTCCTATAAATTTTGGTAGTGATCTGAGTTTATCGTTATGGTCCAAGATTCTTGGTCTTCCATTTTTGATTCTTTCTTTTGAGAATTCGCATGGTTGTTCCAATTTTTTACATTTGAGTATCCATTCTGGGGATTTATTTATTGGATACGTTTTGATATTTATTTCTTTTTTTGTTTCTACTGTCCATTCTGTTTCCATTTTTTTTTCTCTCTCTTTTTTATTTGTTAATAGTAGACCCTGTTTAAAGCAGGGTCTTTACTATATATATATTATATATATAGCCATTTTTACAATAACTTTAATCCCAAGGTGGGAACATCCCCTTTTTCCCAGTATTTGTGGGGATTTATGGGGAAAGACATACAATTACCCTAGTCCAATCCTTTCCCAAGTTTTTTTTTAGTGTCCACCTCCTATTATGTTGATATTATTTAACTTTTAAACATAAAACTTCTTAATAGGACACGTCTATTTTAACAAATTTTACATTTACTTTATTCCCATCCAGGGAACATCCGTTATTTGTTGGTATACGTACAGATTGAAGCCATTCCCTACTTACACCCAACACCTATTGTTTTAAGCGGGGAACTTTTAGGGAATTGTCTGGAACCTCTTGTATTTTGGGAGATAACTGACCATTCCCTTGATGGCACGGAGGTAAATACTTTTTCAAAAGTCCGACCTTTTATCCATTAGGGACACTCCTTTAATTTCAGTAACTTAACTCGTTCCCCCCGATTTCACCCGATTGTGTTTATAGTGGGTATATGGATACCATATGTAGTGGTTTCCAAAGATCCGAAGAATTGATTTTTGATTATATAATTCTTCACTTTCTTTATTCAGCGGTCATTTGACTTAAAAACCTAACTAACCAAGCTATGTTTCCGGTAATTGGCTATATATATCATCAATCCCTCCCCCCCCATGTGTGTTTTTTTTATATACAACAGATCCCGATCTTACTTAGGTAGTTAGGGTCGCCCACCAAAGATCCGAAGAATTGATTTTTGATTATATAATTCTTCACCTTCTTCCGTATGGACCTGCCAGGTATAGAAGTATAGCGAACCCGATAATGGATATTGAAATCCATATAATTTGTTTTTTGCACATGATTTCATACCGCCATTGATTTCTTTATTTTTTTTCGAGTATTCAGCACGTCATTTTGTTTCTGCATTTTGTCCTCATTATTCCTGGGTTCAGGCAGCTGGGGACAATCTTTTGCGTAGCATGAGAGCGCATAAAAGATATAGTTCAGATCTTTTCTATTGAGAGACACCATTATATCTCCCGGCCCCATATTTTTTGATTCCAGGAACTCTGTTTCTCCCCCTATCGGGGGTCTTTCTCTCCTTGGATCGTTCATTACTTCATTACCCACAAAACAAGAAAAAATATTACGATACAGGCAAGACATTCAAGTAATGCTTTAATAATTTTCACGTCTCCCTTTATCTTTTCAAGGATGTTAAGTTCTTTTATGCTCATGGTTCCGTATCCTGTTCTTTTAGGTGAAATGCATAAATGGTTTCGATCAGTTCACGAACAATCTGATTCGAAACCCTTCCGCCCTCGTCCATATGGGCTTCGATTGATTGTAACCTTTTCATATCGGTTGTCACCCCCTCCCCCGATCCCTCCTGGAGGCCGTAGGAAGCTCTGTAAGCGACGATCTCTGTGCTGGTGGGGGTACACGTCTCGGCCTTCACATACAGGGTTTGTGGTGGAGCCACAAAGTATTTGAATAGTGCGGGGCAAAGCCATCCTTCCATTCCTGTATCCGGGTCTTGGTACCAGTTTCCGCCACCATCCTCGCGTTTCCATGCGATCTTTTTTTGAAAGTCTGGAATTTCACCTGCTGAAAAAAGAAGTCTGAACCCTTCGTTTGAGTTTGGGATATCCTGAACAAGAATGTCGATCATTTCTGGAATCCCTGACACGAAAGGTTCCTGGACAAGTCCGTGAACGGGATCGTCAAACACCCATGTTCCGTGAGTCCTATAAGGTTGAATCACCATTACCTGGTTTCCGTCTGGTCTTCCTCGATGTTTTTCCATAACTAACCCTTTCCCTGCAAATGGCACCTCAAATACCCCCGAAACCCCAACCTACTGGGGAATCGAGGGTATTTAATTATTTTCGGCTGAGAACTAGAGCTTGCGGAACAGCCGAAAGTGTGTTGTAGACTTCTGCGCTAGATCCCATCACTGACGGCTTTGATTGTCGATTATGAAATACAGACAATGCAATTGTAATCATAATGTGTTCGTCAAAAGCATCAGGCACATTCAATTTCCAGGATCTTCCTGGCTTTTTTGATTGCTCGACAAAGTATGACATCGCTGCAAGGATTGGAAAAATGATCCCATCCGCAACTGTGATGGGAGGAACTTTACCGCTCCTGTCTCTTTTGATGGCTTTCGTTCGCTCATACATCCGTTTTCCATCCCAGCCTTCATGGTGACGCCACTTGAGGTACTCTTCATAGGCCGTACCAACCATGTTGATATAATACTTGTATCGATCTTTTGCTTGTTGGTTGTCAATGCCGACGTAATCGTTAATAAAATCGGCTTCAAAAGCCGTGAGACAAGACGCCCTGTTTTTGTATGCTTTTAGTTTGTTGCCTTCCCATGTAGATGATTTTGTTTTCGGTCCGCTATCCGCCATCAACTCTCTGGGCATCAAGACGAGCAACACCTGGAGAATCTTGAGCGTGTCAACAAACTCATCGCCCACATCCGTTTCGCTCTTGCTCAGTCTCAAATGGGGAAAAGTCTTTCGAAAAGATTCGTCCAAATCCTCAAACATATTCTTTTTGCCGGCTATTGAAATTTTCTTCACATCAGTGCTCGTGTTTCTGGCAATTGCTGTCTCTACGATTGCATCGGCGTCGGGGTCCACAACAAACTCAACCCTGACGTGGAATGATGGGTTAACATCCTCTTCGTTTTTCAGGAAATTCACATACTTTTCAATCTCACCTCTGGTTTGCGCTCCATCGATAATCGATCCGTGGATGACGCGCAGAAATTTCATTTTTTCATCAATGCTAATGCTGGTTGCCGAAACAGTGAGTCCGCGTGAGCGCTGAATGAATCTGTCACTATTGTTCTGCAATGTACTTTGGATTGATTTGTGAGCTTGCGTTCTTTTTCTTTCTGAGTGCTCGGGAATATAGCTCCTGAGATTGTGTTGCGTATCGAGTTTCAGAATTTCATTGATGGGCACATTAGCGAAATAACTTTTAGCGCCATTTGCAAGCTCTTCCGGGGAAGTTAGGTTGCGAACTGATTGGTACCGAATCATCACAACTCCATTGCTGCTGAACATATGGATCTCCTTTTGTTTTTATCTTTGCCTGGGGTTCATGCGGCGCAGACCCTATGTCTAGCCGCCCTCAGAGCATAGTAACTTCCTGGTGTTTACTTCTTTTTTTACCTCCTTTCTGTGGTGCTATTTCGTTTCTCTTTTGAAAAATGTATTTATGACTTCTTCCTGTTTTTTTATAATTTTGAATGCTTCTTCAAGGGCTTCGAGCAATTTTGTTTCTCTCTCACGATGATCCTTTTCCCATTTCTTCTGGTCATTAATAAACTCGTATAAAATTTTTTGTAAATTACCTGACCAGGTGGTCATCGAACCCCTCCTTATATCCCGCCGGCCAAACACGACGAGCTTCCATAAGAATGTCTTCAAAAAATGTACCTTGACGCAGGTTATTCACCGCGAGAGCTCTATCTTCACCAGCTTTAATGACGTTTGAGAGCATGGGTTGATACGTAGACAACCCTGGAATCTTGGCTTTAACTTCTACCAGGACAGGAATTTCAGCCAGATGTTTGATGATTCCATCGCTGTATTTTCTTATCACCCCAACAATTTCGGCTTCCGATTTTGTTCCGCCTTCCTTTATTTCATGAGCAGCCATTTGCTGCCACGACTTTTTGCCTACAATTGGGACACTACTTCCACTCAACTTCTCCATGTTCGATGCTCCTCTTTGGGAATAAGTTCCGGGCATACCCAATACTTTTTTTCTTGGTTTGAAATGAATCCCATACGCGTTGCAATGTCCATTGTTACCGAAAGACGATACCTGGTGGGAACATAAATTGATTTTTGGATATCACATTGAAATCCATTTACGGTGAATCCATTCTCGCAGATTAAACAATTTTTTCTTTCCCAGTTATTGTGTTGCGATATCGATCCAAACGGTTTAATTCTTATAGGTTCATCCATTGATTATTCCTTCCACCAATTCCATTCTTTTCCCAATCCATTGCATTACAGGAACAGCCATCGAATTGCCTATCGCCCTGTATCGGGGACCATCCGGGCAATCTTCAGGCTCTTTTCCACGCCATGATATGCGTGTATAGTTGTCTGGAAATCCCTGGAGACGTTCACATTCAACTGGAGTAAGACGCCTAACGATGTCACGGGGAACAATGAATGTTTCACTTTCGAAATCCAATCTTCCATGAGATCCTCCATGTGCATTCACTGCCGTAGACACATTGATAGGACCATTGGTATTGTTTCCGCCATACGCCAGATAGGTTCTGTATTTCATTCCCTCTTCAGCATTGATGGCTCCAGAAATCTGACCGTCACCACCTTGAAATCTAATTTCGTCTCTTGAATTTTGTGCAAAAGCTACCATGGGTTCGAATGCAACATCTTCATTTGTTATACAGAACTCTGATTCGGTTCGTTCGTTTCCTGTGCGACTTGGTCCAACACCTGATGCAGGTAAGGTGGGAGAGACTTTCCCCTTCGTTCTGCGCGGCGCAGGATTCCCCGACATGCTTTCGCGCTCAAGGAGTACCGCTGCGGCACGGCGGAAGTCTCCAAGATATCCGACAACGAACACGCGTCTGCGTCTTTGGGGTACTCCGAAATACTGAGCGTTAAGCACCCTGTAGGTCCACCCATACCCGCATTCTTCCAACGCTTGAAGGAATTCACCAAAGGTGCGTCCTTTGTCGATGGATAAAACTCCGGGGACGTTCTCCCAAACCACCCAGCGGGGCCGAAGTCGCTTGGCAAGTCTGACAAATTCAAGGGAGAGGTTGCCACGCGGATCATCCAATCCCGCTCTTCTTCCAGCGACTGAGAAGGATTGGCATGGTGTTCCTCCGACGAGAACATCAATTCCCCCTGCCTCTGATCCGATTTTCGTGAAGTCACCATAATTTTTAATCTCCGGGTAATGTTTATTTAAGATTTCAGATGGGAACGCTTCTGTTTCAGATAGCCACTGCGGTTTCCATCCAAGCGGATCCCAGGCTACCGTTGCGGCTTCGATGCCTGAACATACAGATCCATACTTCATTTTGTTTTTTTCACCTCAAATGGAATGCATTTTATGCTGATAATTTGTTTTTTTGCATGATGAACTTGAATCGATCTTCCCAGTTTGATACATGAACTGAAGCTATCCATCGTGATGTGTGATGGATACCCAGTAATCCACAGGATAAGCAACAAATATCTCATCACGTTTTCCTCCCATCGATAGTAGCTCCGGTAAATCCAGTTGGCCATTTTATTCCAGCGATTGGTGCGCGTAAGATGGCTACCACATTACAAGCTGGCGGCGATTTGATGGATTTGCCGTCAAGAAGAAATGGAATTCTTCCGACCACACGAACCATCTCTGCTTGGGGGATAAGAAATTCGTGCCACTTTGCCCACCTTCCCCAAGGAAGTAGAATGCATATAATAGATATTGAATTCTCTGATTGAATTTCTTTCATGGCTTTTTTAACCCACGGGAAAATGGGATCAGATGATCCCCAGGGTGGATTGAGCCACACATTTCTTGGTGGAGGAACGCCTAAATGGTATGTTTTTTTAATGGCGTCATTCCATGATTGATTCCAATCCAATGCGTTGTCTGTTTCATTTAAAAACAGTTCGCACTTTTTGTTTTCTTGATGCGCCGCTGCGTCCAAATCGAATTGACCGTAAGCTTTCGAACATTTATCAAAAAAGAAATTAGGTGTCTCGTAGTGGGTGCTAGGCATCGTCAACCTCCATACCAGACAGCATAATCATATCGTACTTTCCTCTATCTCCACCTGTCATTTTGTTTTTGATAACGATAAGTTTATTGTGCAGATTTTTTTTCTCATTTTCCAAAGCATCAATTTTGTTTTGCACATCATTTAACTCATCATGAATCTTTAGTGCTTTTCTTATAATTCTTCTCTTCCCTTTATATTTTTCGAGGTGCATCATACATACCCTCCGAGAGGTCAACACAATTGCTGCCTGGAGAAACCATATCAGAGTCAAATCAAACCGTCAACGAATTATTTTTATTAAACTTATCTGGTACGGGAGAAATGTATTCGAAGGATTCCCCGAGACACTCTTCAACTTCCTCACAATCTATTGAAGTCATTATCTTTACATCAATACCATCAAGTTCTTTGAGAACATATTCTACTTCTCTATCTGCACCTGGAGAGTATCCAGGAAGTCTAATCAATTCGTCGCCGGCCTTGAAGCGAGACAAAATTGACATGCCAATATGGATTAAATCTTCGTATGGTTTGGGATACATTTCCTCCCACCGATAAAAAAGATGAGGAACATATGATACGTATCCTTGCAGATAATAAAACTCACCCACCATGATAGCTCTATGAATATTTTCGATTGTGTTGCCGTGAGTAATTGGACCTGCAATATATTTACATTCAGTTTTCCAGTTTTTCATTAAGAACCATCCCCTCTGATTTCCATTTCCTGGCAAGCTTACCATCGCACACATCAAGTTGATTTGAATATATTCCAGTACCTCTCACAATTTTACCTTTCACTAATAATTTATTCACAATATTTTGAAGAGTATCAAAGGTTCTCATTTTTGATTGTGTTGATTCCGTAAGGTTGCTCTTGCTAATAGATTTTGAACCTCGCCCTGGAAAGTTATACGGAGTTTCATGATCTGCATTCCTTTTAATGATTCGAACAATTTCTTTCTCGACTTCTTCTTCATTGCGTTTCATGTCTTCTTTACTTGTTAGATCGTAATTCTTTTCTATGCATTCAAGTACCCCTGTTTCCTTATTCCTTTTCAAAACTTTGATGGCGTTTTCTGTAAGGTAATTACTTTTTACTGTAGCTCCCCAGTATATAAGATTCCTTTCGTATGGAGTGCCTGTTCTTTCACATGATTCTTGTGCTTGTTTTTTTGTGGCGCCCCAAATACAAAAGGTATTTCTTGCTGAATCAACTAATGCGGTTGTACCCCTCACATGTTGCCTGGCTTGTTCTGCCGATTCGATTGCAACATCATAATTTCCTTTACTGAAATGGTGAGATATCAGAACGGAAGAATTCGTCTCTACTGCCAATCGATTAAATTCAGCACATACCATGGAACCCATCAGCGGATCTGAGTTCACATCTGCATGTACAAGCATAGCAAGAGGGTCTAGGATAATTAATTTTACATCGCTCATATTAAGAATGGATTCTCTTATGCGTGACCAATTGTCGCTTTCCGCAAGAATTCCATTCTTGATGTAGAACAAAGGAAATGTTGTGCCAAGACTCGGCATGGGAATAATTCTAAGTTCGTACTTCGAATCCTTATTCATTCTGCGGGGGATTGGATCACCCTTATCCACCAAGTTTATTCTCTCGTGTATTTCCTGCCGTCCATCTTCAGCAGATAAATAGATTACATTCCCTGATTGCAGGACAGTTCCACCAAACGACTGATCGAAGAGGGGCAATCCATACGCAACCTTTACAGCCAGATCTAGGAACATAAAACTCTTTCCGGTTCCACCTTCGGCAGCCAGGATAGAACAGGAATTGAGTGCAAATCCTCCTTCAATTAGAAATTGTCTTGGTATTGGATTTGTATCATAGCTCTTTGCAGAATACTCAAACAGCATGATATCAATTTTTTTGTAACTTGTTTTCGCTGTATCAATAATTGATTTAACTTTTTCAGGTGTACAATCTGCGGCATCCCATTTATTAGGTACTCCCACCGGAAGCTGTACGATTTGTAAAGATGGAACATCCATTTCTTCAAGTAAATCTTTTTCTCTTTTAGCAAGTTTTTTTCCACCATCATCATTGTCTGGCCACAAAACTATATTTTTGTTTTTGAGTGGACCAAAATCGGTCTTCTCTAAAGGGGTATTCGCTCCACCTATACATGTTGTGGCTGTGTATCCAAGCGATATAAGATAATCAGCACACTTTTCCCCCTCCACCAGTACAACTTTATCTGATTCTTTTATGCCAGGAAGATTGTATAATGGTCGGTTGTTTTCAGGTAAAGATTTAGATCCATCTGGAAGTTGTGGATAAAATTCTTTACGTCCATTCGAATATTCTATTCTGTTAATGGTTAAAATAGTATTCTCATCATAGTCTTTGTATGTATAAGTAATACTTTTTTTTGTGGAATTGTTGTTTGTCTCAAATCCGGCGGGAAGAAAGTTTGATGGTTCTGTATTTGTTTTTGAATATAATCCAAGCCAATCTTCTATCTCTTCCAGTGTTGTAATAAAGTCTAAGTTTCTTGCGTATTTATATACATCAATCAAGTCACCTGTTTTTTCACCTGTGGCAAAATCAGATCCAACACCTATCTTTCCGGGAGCCAAAGATATGCTGGTAGATTTTCCTCTACCCCCCTCCAGGGTACCAACAACATATTCTTTTCCACGAACCTTTCCATCAGGGAGGATGTATTGCAAAAAATCTACAGCATATGGTTCAAGTCTATACTTTAAATCCGAGACTCTGTTAGGATTAACATCCTGGGATTCATATTTAAATTGATTTAAATCTATACATCCCATTCCGGCCCACTCTCCATTTCTTTCCAACACTCTTCTCTAAAGTCACAGAATTTACAGTGCCAATTATTTTTATCGAGGTAACCTCGATCACAAAGCATATCGTTATCTGTGGCTTGCAATATCCTATCTGCTTTATCTATTAGAGATTCTGCAAAAGATGGATGGTGAGGTATGAGCTCCGCGTATATTTCAGAATTGTCTTTGTTCATGACCATCCAGAGCGCATCATTGGTTATGTTCATACACTTCTGATACATCTGGACCTGTGCAAAATATTGTTGATTCTCAGAAGCTACGCCATTCTTTTTGAATTTTTGGAATGAAGAATGTTTGGCAGATTTAAATTCAACGAGGGCAGGATAACTCATAATCTTGGGTCCACCTCTCAGTATCCCATCAACGTGACCCTGAATCTTGCCATTTGCCATTTTAAAACTATACTGTTCGCCATCACTTTTCTCTGTTATCAAATCAAATTGTGCGATACGAAGTAGTTTCCCTAGATACGATTCAATTATATTTCCCATATCAAATATTCTTTGCTTGCCAGGTTCAGGAAGGATCCTTAGATGCGGATGTGTTAAATTGTATTGAATTTTTCTATCACATTCACTTCCAAGAATAGAACCTCCAATATAATTTCTGAATTTTTCTTTTTTTATTTCTTTCATCTGTGCTTTTTCTATTTCTCTAACAATACCATCAAAGGCCATATCGTCTCCTAGAATGGAATGTCATCCTGGACGGGTTCATCATTCTTTTTTTCTGTCGGAGGTTCTAAATTCACTTCTGCTCTTATATCAAGAAACATTTGTGCATCAGCTGCTTTTTCTTCAGCCATTTCATCCTTCATCCACTGCTCGAATTCAAGGATATGGGTAAGTATTAAATGTTTAATTTGTTCCTTTGATAAATCTTTCAATCTTGTGTCCCATCCCCATTCCTCCATGAGTTTTGCTGTTGCTGGAACACATTTACCCATAGCTATATTTTCTTTTTTCCCAAAGACATCCAGGGATGATGAATAAACTACCTCATCTCCTTCGTTAAATTTCAATCTATAGGCAGTCATGATATATACTTCGCAATACAAATCTTTCTGAGTAAACTTGTACCCTCGTCTGAACAATACTTTAAAAATTTATTTTGTTCTTTACTTTTGGGTGAGCAATTTTCGAGACTCCAATTGGAGAATCTAGAAATCAGAATGTTGTATGCGTTCTTGTCTTCGATTGAGGCTACTAGTTTTACTATATTTTTTGAAACATCAGATATTGTTTTTCCGTAAGACCCATCACATATCATATGGAATATAGACTTACCAAATTTTTTATATACCTCTCGATCTGTAACCTTTGTGGATGGTTTAACATTTGCATGTGTAGTAATTTTTCCACGCGCATAATGGGCATGGACTTTTTGTCGTGACCACCCAACTTTTTTTGCGGCTTCTGTAATTTGACATCCAGAATCCATGTACTTCTGAATTTTTACAAGATCCTTTTTTGCTTCATTGCTTAACTTTCTCGGGCTCATTAAGTTCTCTCCTCTCATCAAGAGTTGCATTTAAGATTGTGTTATAGTTCTTTGCACTCTTTGCAAACGAAATCATGCATGATGCTTCGTATTTATTTTTCGGATATTTATCTCCTTTTTTTGGGTCCCATCCCAATACCATAAGCAATTTGTATTGAGGATCTGTCGGCGTATGCCTGTGCCAGGAAGCAGATTTTTTTGAAGAGCTTGATGTCTCTCTTTCAGACAGATAATTGTTGCAGTTTGCAAAAGCTACAGATTCTCCACACACACCAAGACATACACCAACTCCTTTTTGCGGAAGACCGATAGCCAACCACACATCTTTATCTATCTCCTGCATAGCTACAAAGTAGCTAATGCCACTGGCTACCATAATTTTTCTATTAATTTTATGGTAAAAATTACTTATGTCCAGCCATGCGAATGGACTATTTTTTGTGAGGTTTATCGCCACCATTGAAAAATTCTTTAATGGAATTTTACCAATACTTCTTGGTCCAGTAGATTCTTTTTCTTCAGCATTTTTTATTTCCTCTACAATATGAGCCCCACATTTAGGACAGTACGTATCGCTCTCATCAACAACAATAAGTTTTTCGCAATTTGGACATATAAGCTGTACTGGATTTCCTTTGTATGGCCTTACTTTTTTAATGTTTATATCGGACTTAAGGGTGCCGTGCGTTTTGAGGCTGTCCCCAAAATCCATAACCATACAATCAATCTTCTCCATCCACATATCTTTTTTCTCAACGATGGGTCTAAGACCACGACCTATCATCTGTATCATCGTTGATTTGGAAGAACAGGAACGAGTAAGCATCACACAATTTATTGTGGGACAATCGAATCCTTCTGTTAGTATTGCCACATTAAATAATAATTGAAATTTTCCCGCATGAAAATTATCTATGATTGATCTTACATATTTGCTGTGCATTTTAGAGTGAATGTATAATGCATTATGTCCTTTCTCTTGAAATTTTTCACACAAATTAACTGCCTCTTGTATATTGGTACAAAAACATATGGTTTGTTTTTTTGATGCCATCTTCTCCCATTCTTCCACTATCCGGTAATGTATGGGAGCGTAGATACCCGCAAGTTTCATGTTGTATGATTCGTCTGACAGGGTATCTCTTTTTTTGCTGAGTTTATCTATCTCATCATTTACTCCTATATCCACCACATAACTGCGAGGCGGAACAAGATGACCCATTTGAATGAGCGTATCTGTGTCGATCTTAAATGAAACATTATCGAACGTATCACCAAGACCTATGCCGTCTGCCCTGGCTGCGGTTGCAGTAAGACCTACAACCTTTAAATTGGGATTAATTGAATAGTAATGTTTGACTGTATCCATGTAAGAATGAGCGGCAGAATGATGTGCTTCGTCAATTATAAGATAGTCGAGCCATGGAATAACCTTTAATCCATTTCCATTACTTGCAGACAATGTTTGCACTGTCGCAAAAACAACATCACCATCATGGTTCTTTTCTTTGCCTGTTAATATGCTTGTTTTAAGAGGAGAATTCGGTGCTACCCGGACAAACTTTTCAGAGTTTTGTTTTACTAATTCTAAACGATGTTGCAGAACAACTGTCTTGGATTTTATCAAGCCATTTCTGTTATGAAATTCATCAGTCAGTTCCTGGATCAATGCAGACAAAATAATGGTTTTGCCGGCACCAGTAGGAGCGACTATAAGTGTATTGTTATTTTTTTTCAGAGAACTCTTTGCATTTTTAATTGCTTCTTTCTGGTAGTTTCTAAGTATCATTCCAATCCCCGGCGGTCAGTCCGGGGCATCAACGAGATATAGATCTCATTATAAATGAGATGGAAATCTCGCGGTTAGACTCTTTTAGAGCAACTCTAAAATACCCCGAACTGACCTTGTGGTTTTTTATGATGTTGCCCATTCCGGCCTAGATGAATTTGTCTCTGTTGGTGGTTCCGTACCAGAACTGCTTGGTATCGGTTGTTCAGGTGTCGGATATTCGGGCGATGGTTGGGTTGGAATGCTACTCCTCCACTCATACCATTCTTTGTGGCCAGGCGGAATTCCGCACAGCAGTGTATTCTTTTCTGCGTATTGATCTTTTGCTGGAATTACATTAACTTTGCCAAGAAATTCTAATCCATGTAAATCTATCCAACCATTTTTTAATTTCCTTGCCGCTACACTGTTAGGGTCTGAGGCATTTACTGCTATGCCACGAGATGACTCAATAATGGAACGACATATTCTTCCAGTTATAATTGGTGCCAATGCTTTTCCATCACCACCCACTTGTCCACCTTTGACTGTTAAAACATTCCATAGTGCGGCACCTTTATATTCCCCAGAAGTAACAATACATTTGCTATTTATATATACAACATCATTATCTTTGCTAGACTCTTTAAAGATATTAGTTGCTTGATCATCATTATCTTTATCTCTTTCCAGGTACAATATCATTGGCAAAACGGATCCCTTTGGTATAATTGAATACTCCTTATATTTACTTTCAAAACTTTCATCATTAAAATCAATAGCGTCACTCATGTTGTTTGCTCCTTCTCAGGTGAAAGTAAAAGTTGATCCGATATTTCTTGTGGTGGAGGCAATTCAAAGTTCAGTGATTTCATCAAGTTCATTGAACGTGGTTTACCCAGTTTTTTTATCAACGCTCCCAAGTCCGGCTTCTCAAGTACATCCAATTTTCCGGCACGATCTTTTGCAGGATAACCATATTCATTCAATGTTTTGCAAACAAACGCTCTATATGGATTGGGTGTAAACTCATCCATTATAGTCATGGTTATCAATTCATCGACAATTCCTGGAAGTTCTTCTCCTGTCTTAGAACCTTCTATTTGAATGTTAAAAGATTTAAGACCGTTGTCATCAATTCTTTGATTCAAGATTGACAAAAATATTATGTGCATACGTCGCGCACGTTGAAGTTGAAGCAGGAACTTAATCATTTGTTGACCATGATCTCCGTAAGCTTTTCTGGCATCCCTCCTGCCATTATCAGTACTTGATGCTTTCTGAAATGACAGACGTCCAGTGTGCGTAAGGGAGTCTACAAAGACATATTTCATCTTTTGTAATTGTTCATAAAGTTCTGGATGTGCTTTCTTTTTTTCCTCGAAATGTTTTACAGAATATGAGGAGTTTTCCAGGGCCGCAGGATCTGCTCCTCCAATCAAAGCAGCTAATGTCTGACAGTCGTTCCATGTTTGTGGTTGAAGGGCAATGCCGTCCCATTCATCTACAGCCAAATCACCAGCTTCCAAATCAATAAAGATTGTTTCTTTCGCCGGCAAAGAAAAAAGAAGTGTAGTTTTTCCAACACCGCTCTTTCCAACGATGGCTATCTTGGTACCACGTTTTTCTAATTTCCGATCTTTCCTACTGATTAGATCCATTCTATCTCTCCTCAATTGTAAAAGAAGGATCATTCGCTATTACAGTTCTGCCGCCATCCAATTTATCTTTTACGATCAGGGATGCATTGTTGTAGTTTTTTTCTGTTACTGAATATTTTGTAGTTATATATTCGGATACCTCCAAATCACCGAACAAAAAATTTAAATGTTCTTGATCCCATGTAACTTTTTTATCTTTTTTAATTTTAAGCACATGTTTTGGAGGGATATGCTGACTCACGGTGCCAGTGTCGGTGCCCTTAATAGCAAACAGTTTTTTTGTAAGTCCCGCATGGTGATGCTGAAGCAATGATTGGATTTTCTTTTTTGCAGATTGACCACTATCGATCATTTCGTTGGCCAGGTTAATTGCTTCTACTACATTTCTTGTTTCGTACTGCTCTTCAAAACCTAATGTTCTAAATACCTTTTCTAGGTTTTCAACAACAAGTTCCAGTTTCTTTATTGATGACATTACATTCTCCTTTGCAGGGCGTATCTTTCGATCAGCTTGGTATTTACCTCGCGTCACGGTTTGCCGTGCTTTCTTGGAATTGTATTTGTTTCTTACTGTTTATAGCATAACAAATCCTCCTTACATTTTGGGAGTCGCTGGATACCCCACAACTTACCAGCCCACGTCATTCAAAGAACAGGCTACACTCCTCACTCCCAAAGAATAAAAACGAAAGATACATTAAATTGTAAATACTTGTCAACCTATAATACTTCAGATATAGCCACATCATATAGTGCTTTTATTAATTTCTTCTTCAACCTATAGACACGATCCTTTTGGGTGAACTTGGATTTCACATCTTCCACTATACAGTTTCCGTTGTTGTCAGTGTAACGAAAGTCAGCAATATATGTACAAATCTTTTGATCATTTACTATACATGGATATTTTACTTGCAGCTCAAGGTTACTGATTTCGTTTAACTTTTCCTTTGCGAGTAATGATAAATATCTGATGCCTTCCTTTTTTGAATCAAAGATGATACCATCTATTTTGACTTTTTTGGCACGATATTTACTGTAACCTTTTCTTCTTACCAAGAGAGAGACTCCAATGGACAGAAACGAAATACTGGAAATGACGGCTGAAAGAATTACAGAACTAATGGAAAGTATATATGAAGATACAGACATTACAAAATCGGAAGATTCTTTTTCAACAATCCTAATGGCGTTGGTAAGACAGTTTAAAGAATTTATGTCATTACAGGAAATGGCTTACGGTTTAAATTCTATTGCCGCACAAATTCTGTGTGAAGCTGCTATTAGAGATGCACAGAATAGAGAACTATATCCATGTCCTGGAGACATGAATCCAGAAAATAATTAAACTGCTGCTTTTGTATCTAAATATTCTTTTAACTGTTGTGTGCGTAGGTTAGGCATTAATCCTTTTCCGATTGGAACTGAGGGTGCAGCAGGTGCGGCTGGTGCAGTGGGTGCAGCAGATGCTATCTGTTGAGGTACGGCAACAGGTGCTTGTTTCCTTTGTGGTAAAGATACAGGTGTAGCTTGTCTTGGTACATCAGCTGCACTAGTTCTTTGGGGGTTAATTATTTTATCTATTTCTATTTTGGGAACTCTTAATTTCTTTAATTCTTTATTTAATATATATTTTTTAAATAATTTGGGATTTTTTTCCCTTGCTTTTTTCCTTGCTTGAGTTCTTGCGTCCTGAAAAAAACCTTTAAGTAATTCTCTTTGTACTATATGACTTTGTTTTTTATAATTTTTATGTTTAAGCACGTCTGTAACAGTAAGCCCATCAGTTTCTGAAACTATATATTTTTCCATAATCGGTCCCATTTCGGTAACAATTAAACGATCTATTGTTCTATCGCCACTACCAGGATATATGCTTCGAAAGTGTATTTGAAGTCTGTTAGCTTCAGATTCTATTAATGTTTTATTTCTTTTTTTTATACCTGTAAAGTGGTCAATAATTTTCCTATATGGACTGTCCGGTATTATTGGTCCCTCCTTGTATGGCACCCTTAGTTCAGGTAAATATCTGTTGGCACCAGGCATTTTTTTTAATATTGGACCAAAAAATTTATATTCTCTGGCATTTCTAGCCACTCTATCTTCTCGACTGAGTGGAGAAATTATCGCTTGACCTGTACCCAATGGAGTAAGAAATCTTGAGGCCCATCCAGTAATCATATCTACAATTCCTGTTCCCAATCGATCCCAGGTAGGCACACCATAACCTTCATGTCGAAGCCAATCTGCCATTGAAAGCATAGTTCCATGAATTCTACCAATAGGAAGTAAACCTTCAGCTATATCTGCATTTGATAATCTTTCTGGATGGAAAGCTAGCTCATGCAGAAATAAATATCTGGATGCGGCACCAAATGCCCTCATATCTATTACTTTTCCATCATCAGTTTTTATTTCATACCAAGGACGTATTTCTCCTTGAGTTTCTCTAATAGCACCAGCACCAGCCATAGCCAATATTCCAGTTGTGGCTTTAGCTATTGCAGGTACAGCTTTACTGAAATCTCCTGATGCCATTCTTTGAATATGTGATTTACCAAATAAAGAAAGAACTCCATATGGATTATGTTCCCAAAGAAATTTTGCTTGGTTCAACCAAAACCTTGGAAATGGATTTACAAAAGCTGTCATAAATGGACTATTTAAAAAACTTAAAAATTTCGAAGTTTCTTCTCCTTTAGGTTTCCATGCGTATGTGCTGTAAAGTGCATGTTCTACAGCATTTGATACAGAACTATTGAATGGACTATTTTCTTTACCAAAACTTAATTTTGTAAAATCATCTGGATCCATATCATCAAAATTCATTCCAAGTTTCCTTAGGTTTGTTCTGAGTCTAGCTTCAAATGCCATTTTTCTAAAGAAATATTCTTGTGCTTTATTAAATGTATTTAAAAGATCGGTTACTTTTCCCATTGTCATTTCAGCAACGGGACGATGAAACAACTCTTCTGCATGTATCGGCATAGCTTCTAAAACTTCTTTAAGTTTTTTCTGACTTTTTGTATTTATACCAATTCGATGAGCCAATGCAACTGCATTATCAAATGTACTACTAAATGCAACTTTAGGATTTTTCCCTGATCCAAGTGCAAGAACACCTTCTATGGCATCATCCATTGCATTCAAGAATCCACGTTTAGTTTGGTCAATTATATTTCTTTGAGTAGTAACTATTTGTGCCGTGAGAAATCCACGCGAAATATCATTAGCTTTTCTAAAAAATCTAAGGGAATTTTCAATTGCAGAATCTTCTGGAATATCTATTTCATCAAGAAGTTTTTTTGCTTCGTCTCCCATATATTCATTAAGTTGTTTTCTTATTTGTGATAATTTATTTAAAGTTTTTCCGGCTCCACTTGCACCTGCCGCAAATTCATTTGCTAGAGCAATATCCGCCGTTGGATTGTCATAACCTGTAAGTTTTTTTATCTTTTCTCGTATTTTAGGCCATGATTCAGGTACAATTTTACCATCAGCAATACCATCAGAAACTGCCCTGAATATTCTTTGTCCATCTTCAGGTTTAAATCCCCATTTAACTATTGCATCATTTACAGATTCCGCTATTTCTCCTTCAAGTTCCGTTTTGACACCTTCTGTTTTCACAAGAAGTTCTTCAGGAATTTTTTTTCTCTGTCCTACCAGAATTCCAGGAGGTTCATCTGGTATGCCAGATCTAATATAGCTATGATTTAAATCACTCTTAGCTATTTCATCACCCTTTTTAATTAAGTGTGACATTTTTTTAGAAGGTAAAGATTGATAACGTAATTTCCCTGCCTTGTAACCAAAAAAACTTTCTGCCAATAACCCTGTAGCTACTCTAACTTTTTCTGCATGATCTTCCATCCACTTCTTTTCCGTCTCGCTTGGACCACGAAGATCTCCACCTCTTGATATACGTAAATCTTCCAGATCTTTTCTTGCTTTTTCTGCTGCAATTTGTCCAAAAAATGAATCTATAAATGCCATTGGGGATGCAACCGTACCTACGGCACCAAGCATTGCCAAGGGTACACCAGTAACAATATTGGAAGCAGCCCTAACAGAACCTGGTATTTTTACCCCTAACAATTCTTCAGGAATAATTCCTTCTTCTTGTTCAGCTAGTCCTGTTCCTGCACCTACAGATGATATTCCCAATCTCATTAATTCTACATTTTCTAAAGCTCGTTTTTTAATATCTTCTTTGAATGCTTTTTTGGCGGCATCTGAAATAGGTTTTGTTCCTAAAGACGATGATATTCCTTGTTGCGTTAATTCTTCATACGCCTTTTGAGCAGTACCTAAAATATCAGAAAATTCATCAGAAGCAGTAGGCATAATTTATCCTATTTTGGTTTGATAACGTCCCTAAGAAGCATTTTCTTGAAACTCTCGTTATTCAAGAGATCTTCTAATTGTCGAAGAGTCCATTTGCCTGCATACATATTTTTTACGCCCTTAGAAATATCAGGAACAGGCGTACCTGTTTTTTTTCTCTTCCATGCTATAGCTTTTATGAGATGATATTCCTTATTTTTAAATAAACTCGATTTTATTTTGTCTTCTTGTGATGGTTTAGATCCGGCACGTACCTTAGCTGCTTTTATTGTTGCCATTGCTGACGTTTTTGCTTTCCATATTTCCAATTCTCGTTTAGCTTTGTTTTCAAATTTCTTTGCTGCGGCTAATGCATCCTTTTCTCTTTTTGCATTTATGTCTTTCATCGCATCACCCAAAGCTTCAAGAGATGTACTTAATCCTGTGCCAACCCTACCTTTCAAAAAATGTGGGGCCATAATTCTTGCAGCATCTGTGATTCTATCCATGACACTTTCTGGAGGTTCGTTTTTTAAAAGATAAGATAAGTTTTTGAAATCCACATTTATTTTTGGATCTTTTTTATTAGTATTTGTTTGTATAAGAGGCAGGGAAGGACCAGCCGGCGGACCAACTGTACTAGCAGTACCAGCAGTCTTAGCATCATTATTCTTAGCAGAAGTAGGTAGTATTTTTTTCTTAATCAAATCCATTGCACCGGGAGATAATTTTAGAACTTCTTTATCATTGGCCTTTTTAGTCTTAGTGTCATCAGTATTAGTAATTCCGATTTCATCAACATATTGATCTGTGGCCTCTTTAATATATTGATCAGTATTAGTCTTAGTGTCATCAGTCTTAGTAATTCCGGCTGTGGCCTCTGCTTCGGGAGATAATTTTAGAACTTCTTCTTCATTTTCTGGGTCATCAGTAGTAATTCCGATTTCATCAACATATGGATCTGTGGCCTCTTTTAGGCCATACAGATTATTTAACGCGTTAGAAATAGATTCCTCTATTTTAGATGCTGATCGTTTTTTATTAAAAAATTTCTGCCACTGATATTCTAATTCCCTGGGACTAATTCCATCATAAAATTTGTCTTTTATATAATCATCAAAAAATAATACTTTTTCCTGTTGTATTTTAGTCAGATCTTCTTCAGATATTGCACCGTCTTTTTCAACGTGCGCAGATTTATTTATAATATCTCTAATATTTTGTGTCTCTTGCATCTCTTTTTTATAACGTTCCTCTATCTCACGCTCCTGTTGTTTCCATTCTTTATCGGTAGTAATCAGATTATTAACAGGATCAAGTTCAGGATCAAGTTCTCCATCATCTGTTGTACTTGGGGAAATATTATAGTGATCTAGCCATCTTTTGTGAGCACCAGTCAGTGGTCCGTAAGGGTTAGGCTGAATTCTTTTATTCCGTCTAATTCTTTCATTATGTTTTCTAATTGCGTCCATCGAAGGCTTTGGAGGTAGCATATCTGAAGGCAACTTCATATTGTTTGCATAGCCGCCTTGATTGAATTTAGGGGGACTGTGACTGCCAAGATATGTATCATCTATTAACTGGTCAGCCGTAATAGCTGGTGCTGTGATGATTTCATAAGGTTCGGATGACCTCATATCTATTACTTTTCCACCATCAGTTTTTATTTCATACCAAGGTTGAGTAGGCGCATACTGACTTCCAGGACCTACATCCTCAACAGCACCAGCTTTTTGTAATCCCAATTCTCCAAAATCTTTAAATTTTTGCCTAATTGAAACTATGCCTTTTTGGGAAATATCAGGTAAATTCTTTTCGATGGTATACGTTAAAAATTCTTTTAGACCTTCTATTGTTGTTACTCCTGCCCTTCTTGCTGCATTAACAATAGCAACAATAACTCTATCAGGATAACCTGTTATATCTTTAAGTGTTTTAACCCAGCCGCCCTGTTGGAACATAGGCCGATCAAGAATTCTTCCATTCATTATGTACCTCCAGCCGCGCCCTTAAGAAGCGCAGTGGAACCGCTATTGTTATTAACTTTTGCATTAGAAGATCCGGCACCAGCATCAATTGTTGCATCAACAATTGCAAGAAAACCTCCAGCAGATAAAAGAATGCCGGCATCAGATGCTCCATCCAATCTGATGTTTACCTGTTGATCTGGTTTAACCAACAAAACTTTAATGGTAGCTAACTGGTCAGCCGGAATAGCTGAAAATGTGCTTGTATCACCATCATTCGCTTCTTCATAAGAAAAAGATTGAGATTCGTCTATATCCACTACCTTACTGTAAGGTGTACCCGCTACCACTTGTCCATCTATATCTGCTGTTACAGTAACTTTCATTTTTGGCATAACTTTTAAGCACTCCTTTTGGGAGCAAACAATCCGGCTGTTGCTAGTCCAGCACCAAGCGATTGTGTAAATGGATTTGGTAGAGGCGCCGAAGCAACCGATAAAGTCTGACCACCCGATGGAGTTCCACGAAGAATATCAGATACAAAACTAATACGTTGAAATGGCTCATACTTTTGAGAAAGTTTTTGTTGGAATGCAGCATCTTTTTCTGCTTGTTCGCTTGCTCTCTTTATTCCACCCAATTGCGACAATAAATTAATGTCTTGAGTTTGAAGTGAAGTACCAAGCTGACCAAGAGCTCCAAGTCCTTGTGCTATGCCAGCCTGTCCTTGTGCCACATTTCCATATCCACTACCAATACTGGCAAGTTGTCCACCAATTTGTCCGTAACCTCTTCCAATATCACTAACAGCACCAGCTTGTTGTAATCCTAATTCTCCTAACCTGGCATTTTCTCGCATAGCAGCTTCTTGTGCCTGTTGAAATCCTTGACTTCTAAGTTGTGCAGCTATGCGGTTACGTTGTTCTGCGGCATTACGTTCTAATTCGGCCTGTTGTATTCCGTATCTGCTTCCACCAAATGCTCCTGTTCTGACTGCTCGTGAAGCTATACCTTGAGAAGCAAGATCACGTTGACGGTCTATGTCAGCTAATTGTGTTTCAATAACTTGTTCAGTAAATGGGTCTTGATATTTAGCAATATCCGCAGGATCAAATTCTCTTCTGGCACCTTCAGCAATTCCTAAAGCTGTTGTTGTGGGGTCAAGTGCCCTTCTTGTTTCTGCTAAACCTTCTGCAATAGCAGCGGCTTGCGGGTCATACTGTCTAGCGGCTCTTTCATAAAGTCCAGTAGCACTTATATCCGTTGGTGCTGTACCAAGAAAAGGTTGATATGTCCCAAGTCCCGCTTGCGCTTCCTCAAATGCTTTTGTTTGTAAAGGATCAAATCCAGCTACTTCTTGTGTTGGAATTTCAATTGCAGGTTTAGCAGCTTTTCTAGCATCTTCCATTAACTGAATAGTTTGTTCTTTTGTAAATGGATCTAGTAACTGAACTGATTGCTGAACATTTTCTGGAAACGCTGTGTCAACCATGATTATGCCCTACCTTCAAATCTGTCCATAAGTTCGTACATTACTTCAGGTCCACCTGCTCCATTCACAGCATCTGCCGTCATAACAAATTCGCCATCACTCAACATAGCAGGAATATCATCTGATGTTGGACCACCTGGACCACTGATCATTCCAATTGAATTATCGTTATAAAGACTTCCAAGCCCACTTTGTGCAGACAAATCAGAAACAGATCCACCCCTATGAGCAAGTATACCTGAAGATCTAAATGCACCAATCATATCGTCTAAAGTTGGTTTATATTCTGGTCCCTTTTTAGGGCCTACACGCTTCGTTAAAACAGAACGTCTTGTGGAACCCACCACAGGAAATCTTTGCTTAGATTTATTTGTGCTGGTATAAACAGGAGGTGCGGCAGATTCATTTGGTAAGAATTTTCCTATATCCGAATCTGCCATTGCTCGCATATGTCTTGCGTATCTATCTGGATCTGCTAATCCCATGAGTTCTAGTCTTCGAAGTATTTCTGGTTCTGTAGGTTCTCCACCTTCATTAAGTATCTCATCAATTATTTCTTGTCTTGTAGATTCTCCTGCATACGCATCGCTAGAAGATCCACCAAATCTATATTTTTTTATGTAACCACCTTTAGCAGCCATAATATCTAGTGGTTCGAGTGGTTCAAGACCTAACCCATACTTTACACGAAGTCTTGCGAGTTTTTTATTGAAATCTGGATTGTCGTCTGCATTAGGTCCATATTCGTCTCTAAGATCAATTTCCGCTGTTTTGTATTTTCTGAACTCTGTATCTTTCATATGCTTTGGTTTTTTTTTCGCTTCTTCTTTTTCTCTTTCTAGTTCTTCTCTTGACCATGCATATACAGCAAAAGGAAGGGCAACTTTTGCTGTGGTTCCCAAACCAAAACCACTTCCACCTTGGTTACGGATAAGATCCCTAAGAGCAAGATCCCGAACCAAAGGGTGTTTCATTTGGTCTATTAACTTTATGTTCTCCGCTAATTTGGTTTTTGACGAAGGTGAATATCCTCTCAATGCTTGTGAACCTGCACCACCTGCCCATCCTGATGCAAGACCTCTTAAGGCACCAGTTGTTCCCCTATCACCCCTTGCATAACTTGTTGCCAAACCAGCTACTGCCGGAAGACCTGCTTTTATAGCTTCTCCGTAAGATCCCCATTCATCAGCAGCTGGAAAGTCCTTAGAGAAGTATTCCGTAGTTGCTCCTGCTGCAGCGGGAAGAATCCAATCCCAATAGCTACGCTTCCTTCTTGCCATCACGTATCTCCTTAAGTCGTTATTTTAACGCCAAATACCTGAAATGTCACCCTGTTCGTACTTCCGTTAGCCCTGATGACATCAGTCTCATTCAGCGTAATTCCTTCACCCAGAACCACCAGTTGTTTGGCAGTTAAAGCTACCGTCTTTTTCAGGTATTGTTTGTCATCTGCCGATGCTCCAGCTTTAGCAATTGCAACCGAATATGTGGGTGTTCCGCCGGCTGTTTCGCTTACCTGAATACTGCTGACGATTATCTGGGTTTCAGATGCTACTGTCAGCAAATCAAATTCGCTCCCCGTTCCAAGTGCTTGAGCTAATATCTCAAAAGAATCAGTCATTACGAACTTCTTCTCAACATAAATTGAAGTCTATATGAAGAAGCTGACGAATTTCTCGTTTTAAGAGAAGCTATATTTTCTACCTGGCTAGACAACTGCTGAAGCTGAAGTGATACATGTTGTCTAAATTGGCTTTCTTCTCCCTGATCGTATTCAGTGGGAGGGTTCTGCATAGCTGGACTGTATCCAATATGTCCTCTTATTCCAGGCATTATCTTTTCCCATCCGGTTGAAGATCTAATCTTAAATGTCCTAATCTCCAACCTACACCAGTTGTAGAACTTCCCCATCTCACAACAGCTTGTCGAGCTCTCATACGAGGAAATACTTGTTTGGTTGTTTCAGTAATAGATAAAGTTGTATGAGTTGAAAGACTTTCACCTGGAAAATCTCTTTTCTTGATTATCAAATCACCTGTCTTTGTTACACCACCCGTTCCACGAAATTTAACATCAGGAACCACTCTACTCATAAACATGAAATCTTCACCGTCACCAATATCAATATCACTTCCTTCTATATAAGAAGTCATTGCGTCACCATCATCGTCAACACCTTGTTCATGTCTATACAAATAATGTGGAGATGATCCAGCTACCATTGATGTAGCTAAAGGGCTTTCTGTATCCGCTGAATCAATCCACGCCGATCTGTCAAGTGATCCAAAATACCAAATCTGATCTTCGTAATTGTATGTAACATATCTATCAATAGCCGATTCACCATCCGAACAGTAGAACCAACTAATTTCGTTGTACTGAACATTGGGAGCAACAAATACCTGTTCAAATTCATCTGATTCTATATCATCAAAAACATAATCCAATACATCGCATTTCAAGACTTTTACATTGCCGTCATATACATAAAAATTGTTTGTATCCATCCAATAAACGCGACTATTAACCATGGCTACAGCATTTGGGCCTATTAAACTTACATCACCGGCTATAAAACTGAATCCATAAGTAAATGGAGGTCCAATATATTGTTGTGAGTACATGCCAAGATCAGTCCATATAAGTGTCTCACCTTTGGCGGATTTAATTGCATAAATAATTTTTGATCCAACACCAAGCCTCTGATCTCCAGAAGTATTTATTGCAGTTGGATTCCAATCAACATGGTTTTCCTGGTCAGACCATCTGATTAAAAGCGGATCCAAATCAGAACTCCCCAGTTCATTGCACCCATAGGCGATAGCATGTCGGTCAATTTGTGATACAGATATTTGAGTGCATGAAGTAGGAACATTATCAGCACCACTTTCTGATGAAAGTAATGTTGCTCTAGTTCCAGTGCCATCAGATGAATCCCAGAAGTAAATAGAAAAACCTCTAACATTAAAAAGAAGATCTTCGCCCCAGTTGTCTTGATGATAAATTCTCATTCTGTCTTGGATAGCAGGTACAGCAGCATCTCCCCAACCACCAGAACCCCATGTATCTGCACCCCATCCAGGACTAACTAGAGATCTCGTAAGACCAGTAGTTAATTGGTATTCTACTGTTGGTGGAGTTGTGCCGCCGCCAGTTCCGCTTGATGTGGCACTGGTACTGGATACAGCAATTGTATAAGAATCAGCATCTGGTACTGTTAGAACTTGATGCTCAGTATTTAATTCAGAAGCAGGAATTCCATTAGTTGTACCAGCCGATGCAATGGTTACAAAATCATTTACTACAACACCATGTTCTTCGTCACTTACTGTTACAGTGGTTGAACCATCTGTTGTTGTAAATGGATTACTTCCTAAATTTGCCGTTGCAACTCTAATGGGAGTAATGTCAGAAAAAGCATTTCCTTCAAGAATATAATATTTTAAATGCGTCCCGATTGTATGGTATTTAATAGAATTAAGTGTGTACCATCTGAATATTGATCGGCATATTCCTTTAAATGAATTTGATGTATATTTTGACCAGCCACCAATTGATTCAGGCAGTCCTTTTCGAAAGCGCACCTTATCACCGTCATACCATTGTCCTTCATTGGTATATTGGGTACCTTCCCGATTTATTCCAGGAGCCATTTGTAATTTTGTTAATGGCATAACTAACCCCTATTCATGGATCCTTTGTTCTTTTCAATGGTTCTTGTACCAAAATAAAATGTCATGATACCGCCAATAATAGCGTAATCCCATGATGATAGGAGAGCTGTAACATCAGGTGCTTTTTTGATATCAAAATTAGCTGCAGACCATTGAGAATATGCGATATAAAATTTTAGCCATATGGAAGCAACCCAGGTTCCTATAGCTGTAATCCCTGCTACTGGACGAATCAAACCACGAACAAGTCTTACAACCTGCGGTGCATTCTCTCCATCCTTCATGGCCATTGCCCTGGCACTAGCTACATCATCAAGTTCTATCTTTTTTTCTTTTAATAGTATTTCTTTGAATTTTGCTGTAGCGTCAGCCTTTTCTTGGCCCGTCATTTTTTTAGGCCAAACTCTATCCATAACTCCACCAGCAATATCAGCTATTGCACCAATGCCAGTTAAATCAAGGGCCATCGCTTGTCATCCTTTCGTAATTTTCTATGAATTCATTCATTGTTCCTGCACCAGAAGGAGTGTTGTAATAACTTTTCCAGTATGCAGCCAGACCAACAACATCATTCTCGAAAGGTAAAGATTCTGGAACTCTCATATAATGAACTCTACACATAGCTGCAGCATATCTATCATCATTTTCAAGTTGATCAGGTAACGCATCTTTTGTAAATTGTTTCATAATTTCATTAAGATTATTTCTATGACAAATGTAATTATTCCAAATATCATCATGTGTGGCTGGTTCCATTTGGAATAAACCAAGCGCAGGACCACCACCCAACTGTTTCCTATGAGTGAAATGAGATTCCTGCATAGCTGTTCCCATGATTAAATTCTCAGCAGATTGTGACCATTTCTCCATCAGATTGAGTGTAGAATTAACAATATCTTTTCTAAAAATATCCAAATCAACCATAATCTAATGTCTCATAAATCGTAAGATATTGTTTTTGTATTCTTATTCTTGTTCTTTAGCATTTCTTCATGCTTAAGATTGCATTTCTCTTCCATCACAAAACGAAGCTCGTCTACCGTTCCATCTCCCGTATGATCCCAAGCCTGCATGGAAGTCGGACAAAGAGATGGAGGAATAAATAACGGTTGTCCTGGAGGAATAACCCTAACCTCCATCAATACAGCAAATACAAAACTCCATACAATTTGTATGACATTAATCTTCTGGCTCTTCATCATCCATATCCAATGCGCTAGGGTCTAATATTTCTTCCATAGCACAAAATATATTTACATTTTGAGGAAAAGCTGCATGAATTGTTTTCATTAAAAAACTACAATTTGTTTTAGATAATAATACCATGGTATTGCCGGTTGCTTCTGGATCGTCCTCATCGCCATTATCCATAGCTGATGCAAATCGTTTCTTCCATTTCCATCGGTAGCGTTTCTTCTTCATGCTGGGTTCATCATCTTTCTTGAAGGCATCAAGCGCACGAAGAATAACGCTTCCAACAGTCATTTTCTCTATCTCTGGTATCGGATTTCCAGACGCATCTAGCTTGGGACTTCCATCCATATTTGATTCATAACCAACAGCCCATTGCATTGGTTCGCCTTTAGGATCGCTTAATACTTTACATGCATCAATCTTTAGAGAATCCTTTGAACTAATGCTCACGACCTTGTCTCCATTCTTGCTTTCCAAAGCAACGGGATTTTCTGCCATGATATCGTCTGTCATTTCTTACCTCTTGCAGGCGGTCTTGATGTTATATCAAGAAGCGTTCGCAATGTACCATCCATACTTCTTAAAAGTTCTGTATGCTTGACAGCTTCCATTGCAGCAGCTTCTGCTCTATCACTTTGCTTTCGTCCCATATCATGAATCTCTTGAATCATGATTCGTGAGTTTTCTTTTGCATCCGTTTCGCTTGTAACGAACTGCTTCAAACTTTTGTTGTTGCCATTACTACCAGCACCTACAATGCGTGACTTGACGAGATCAATAACGCCAAAAGACTTGAGAGCGAGATACATTCCTCCCGCAATCAGTAAATCTTGGTTGGTACTAAGATTTGAGAAATCCATTTTATTCGCCCGGACACCGATCCAGCCATGCCTTATACCAAGTGACATCGTCGGCTGACAGAGGGGATGTGCCTTCGACATTTGCCTCCACTACTTGATTGATTTCACCAAGACGGTTGCGAATCTTAACTCCCGCCGCTCTGAGTTGCTCAACATCGGTACGAGTCGCCTCGACTTCCGCCGCCGCTTCTTCTGCCGTAATTGCCATTTCGATCTCCTTATGCCGCCCCAAGGGTTGTGGTGGTGCCCGAAGAACCGCGATATTTAAGTGCTCCCGAATCCACGTACAGAACTCCGCCACCTGACGGGTTGCTGTCAGGGTTGGTGTTTGCGTTTCCGATCATGATTATTCCATCACCACCACCGTAAGACGGTGAGGACGTACACATGGCGACATTATTTAATCCACCATCCACCATCAGACAGTGCGTTTCATCGTCGGTCTCGACTCTGAAATCCCTATCGATACCGTCCTCATTAAAAATTGTATTTCCGGTGCCGTCACCCGATTGATGAAGACGCATTGCACTGTAGTGACTAGCGCCGAGAAAAAAATGCCAGTCACCATTCGACGTAGAATTATTTTGCCGAAAGTGGAATTGCTGCGTTGCCCCAGGGTTGTCGCCAAGTGATTGACCGCCCTTCCATTTCACGGCGCTGAAACTAGACGTGTCGAGATGGACCTCTCCATCGAATCGACTAACACCCGAATTAATCCACAAGGCATAATTGTTTGTCGCCTCCGTCGCCACGTTATTAACTAGCAATGTGACCGCATTCGTAACGCCTGCTGTTCCGATTGTGATGTCCGGTTCATTGATCCCTAGTGTCGCGATGACGCCATGCGTTCCGCTCCCAGCCGTGGTGATTGCTGTTGAGTTCGATTGGATGTAAGCAATGTATTCATCGCCATTAGTGGCGGCGGTATATGCTTTCGACCGGGCTATAAAATAATTCACGGAGGTGCTAGCCGCTGCGCCGAAGCCCATGAAATTAGTCCCGCCATCGATGACTAGAGCGTTTGCATTGTCATTCGTTTCAATTCGGAAGTCGCGGTCCAAGCCGTCCTCATTGAAGACTGTGCCGCCAACCCCGTCTCCAGTTTGTCCCATCGACAACACATTATTATTCGATGCGCCCATATTGAACTGCCATTTGCCGCCGCTGGTATCTCCGTTCATCTTAAAAAACATTTGGTCGGTGGCAGAGCGAGTAATCGTTTCACCATCCTGAAAAGTGATGGTGTCGCCATTGATTGCCACATCATCAACAGTCAGCGCTGTAAGGGTGCCTAGCGAAGTGACGTTTGTTTGAGCCGCTGTAGAAAGAGTGCCTGCGAGTTCGCCAGATGAACCATAGATAACCGCTTTTGAATTCACGACGCTATTGGCCGAAGATCCATCTATAAGATTGAGTTCCGCGGCAGTGCTTGTGACATTCGTTCCGCCGATATCCAAGGTGGTTACGGATATTTCACCAGCAACTGTAAGAACTCCTGAAGCCAGGGTCATTAAGTCCGTATCGCTTGTATGACCAATTGTTGTGCCATTGATTGCGACATTGTCAATGGTGAGCGCAGTAAGCGTTCCCAATGATGTAACATTTCCTTGAGCCGCTGTAGCAAGAGTTCCGGTGATTGTACCCGTAGAATTAATAGTTCCCGCTACAGTTACATTTCCGGCGAACGCCATTGTCGAGGACGCTACGGTTGAATTCGGGGTCAGGGTTGTGTGTGCAACAAAGGAGCCAGATATAAGACTTTCCCAAGTCATCACACCGCCGTCTGCGATCTGTAATCGCCACTTGTCGGCGTTATCGTCACCCTGATCCGCATGAAAATCCATCTTCAATGCGGCACCTTCAACATACGCACTTACGGTAAGACTATCTTGGCCTGCTTCGTCATAATACAAAAGGTAATCAGGAGCCGCACCAAACTTGATACTCAAGTCATCGGTTATGCCTATATTGCCAGCTACTGTAAGCTCGCCACTCGCTAATGTTAGCAAGTCCGTGTCACCCGTATGGCCAATAGTAGTGCCATTGATAATGACATTATCTACGGTCAAGGTGGTGAGTGTTCCAAGTGATGTCACATTTGCAAGAGTATCTAAGGCGCTCTCGAAATAAGTCTCAAAGTCGGTAAGAGCAACCTGTTTCATGGTTCCACCGTCGTTCACAACTACTCTGTCAGCATCGGCAAGAGTTACGCCTGTGGCACTCGTGTTGCCGTCGCAACATGTATTAATTTCCGTCGCCGTTGCGTTTATGGAAGAACTGGCAATCTGAAGTGTCGTAGCATTCAGGACGCCGTTGCTTGCATAGATAGGCGCTTTTCCATCGACTATACTTCCCGCCGATGAACCATCAAGCAGATTCAATTCTGCGGCAGTACTGGTAACATTGGTACCGCCAATATCTAATGTGGTAACCGAGATTTCACCGGCAACAGTTAAAATGCCAGAAGCCAAAGTCATCAGGTCGGTATCGCCAGTATGTCCGATAGTAGTGCCATTGATGGCAATGTTATCGACTGTCAGGGCTGTGAGGGTGCCGAGGCTGGTGACATTGCCTTGTGCGGCGGTGGCTAGGGTGCCAGTGATGGTACCAGTAGAGTTAACAGTACCAGCAATTGTTATATTTCCAGCAAATGCTACAGTTGAGGAAGCGACTGTGCTATTTGGCGTTATGGTCAGGTGAGTAACAAAAGTACCAGCACTATTAATGTCGCTACCAAGAGTAATCGTACCCCCGTCCGCAATATTAAGCTTCCATTCATCACCTGCGTCATCACCCTGGTCTGCCGAGAGATAAAGCGCGAGTGCTGCCCCTTCCGTAGCCGAGACATCAAGCCCAGTACGGGTGGTATTCCACCCAACGAGAACATCCTGGTCACTCCCAAAATTAACAAATTTGTTATCCGCTACATATACATCACCCCATTCAAGGGATGATGTTCCAAGATCAGCACCACCAGAAGTATCTGGATTAACAGCAGTTGTAACAGAAATAGTTGTAAACTGTTCTGGAGTAAAGAATTCAGCATCATTTGCACCATTAACAAAAAAGTGACCCCAGTTTCCATTGTTTATTGTGATAGTATTTGCACCAGTTCCTTGCTTGAATGTAACAGCATATCCACCAGTAGTACCATTATAAATCCAAAACTCTTTTTCTACTGAAGTATCAGCAATAGTAATGGTTTGAGCTTGTGACAATGTTCCTGACATCTTAATAATTTTATTTCTAAAATCATCAGCAGCACCATCAGCAATAGTTTCTGTTCGTGTTGAAGCATTAGTAACGGTATAATCCACATACCCGGTAACCATTGCTTCCATGGAAGTCCAGTTGGTATTGCTAGTTGTACCCCATGTACCGGACTGTTCTCCGCTAGTAATTAGCTCAATACCATTGTTTGTGTATGTAGATGCCATTTTAATTCTCCAACCTTATAATCGCATTATTTTGGTCAGCTACAGGAAAACCGATAGTGATTGTTTGTGAACTAACCACATGATCTCCCCCAAAATCTATTACTGCGATTGCTTTGTTGCTTTGAGAAGAATTGTAAATAAGAGCTCCACCAGAGGTCATCGTACCAGAAATACTCCAGCTAATATCTGAGAAATCTACATATGCCACACCACTGGCATTAGCTACAGTTTGTCCTGATAAAGTTGAACCGCCGGCTGTATATCCAGTTCCACTTGCCTCATCTGAGTTTGCTACAACTTCTGAATAATTTGTTGTACTTTTCCCATAAGATCCAGTTAAACTGTCCACAGATTTTAATAAAGCAATTTTAATGGTATCTCCACTTGAATCTAAATCGTGTGTACCACCAAGCATTTCATCAAAAAATGTAGTACAAAGTTCATTTGTAATTGATGGCATTAGACAGGCTCCACCCTGGCATTGTCATATCTACGTTCTTCCATTCTACCTCTGCCCTGATACCTAGCCTTAAGCCTGGCAATTTCTGCCTGATAACGTCCTTCCATTAACGCAATCATTGAACCATCACCTGATGGTTGTCTCATAAATATTCCAGCCTCAATCATGCATCCGTAAAATAGAGCAGTTTCAGCATAATCTCCAATCCAGGAAGTGGCGCCATTCATATAAACAGCAGTTACGGAAGAACCACCGCCAGACGTAGATCCAGATCCTGCTCCAGTTTGAACACTACTGGAAGTTGAATGCACATCTATTTGATATGTATTTGTAGTTACAGTTTTAATATTATGAGGAAGAGTTGTATTTATAGTAGCAGCGGCCACGCTATCCACGGCGGCAGATCCTGACAATAAAACTAATGTTTGTTCATCTGCACCATGAGATGAATCTGTGATTGTAAGAGTAGAAGATCCGGCAGTTCCTGTAGCAATAGGACTAGCCCCAAGAGTAACTGATCTGAATACCTTTACTTTAGTCATAGATGCAGGTTTAAAATAATAAGCCAGACGATAAGAAATGGCAGAATCAGGAACCGGACCAACAATAATTGTACTCCCAGAAGAAGATGACTTATATAATTCAGCATCAAAATCACCATAATATTTAGGGGTAGCCCTTAAACCAACATCTGTCGGATCTCCAATATAATCATCAATAAATGTTTGATGTTTTTTCTTTAAAGGAACCTCTCTTCCATCAGACAAAATAGCTGACATGGAAATAGAATTTAAATAATCTTCTGGCGCAACAACTGTTTTTGTTCCAGCAGTAAAAGTTCCAGAGGAATCTTCTTTTTTGAAAAGATTGAGTTCAAGTTCTTCGAAAATCCTTTCTTCTGTATTTAAAATAAAATCATCTATTTCAGCTACAAAAGTAGATTCCGTATTTTCTGTGTAATCTTGAATTCTTTGCTTTAATTCAAAATAATTCATGCTATCGTTACCGTTACCTTACCCAAGGAAGCTTTGATATCAAGAGGAGTACGAGGTGTTTTAAAGAATTTATTAGTTGCACCAGGCCCTCCCACAAATACGAGAACAGGTTCGACACGAGCCGGACGAGGATCACGTAAAGCTTCTTTATCTGTTGTAGTATGAATTGGAAACAATTGCGGATGTTTTTCTTCATAACATTCCTCGATACAAACAAGCAATCCTGTCCATTCTTTTCTTAATTCAAGTAATGGATATCCAAAACCACATCTATCACATATTCCTTTAGCGAATTTACCTGTAGCAAACGCACTATTCACCATCACCTAAATACCCGATAATAGATATTTGTATCAGGTGTTACCTGAAAAGCTGCCCTATCTCTGTCCTCAGAAGCTGCCTCTTCCCATTTCGCAGCAGCTTTTACATCTAATATCTGCACTCTATCTGGTGCTTTTTTTTCTGCAATACGTGCAGCTAAGTCAGACATAAACGCTTCATAAAACCTGAATGGAATAGCTATGTTATGTCTTGGATTAGATATATCTTCAATCCTAACAATACAGTCATATAAAAAAACATCTGTTGAATTTTCCGCTGCAGGAAAAACCTTTAATGTTGGAATGATTGTTCTATCCAGGTACCATTGACTTGGTCTTCCCTCTGTTGTTTTTACAGGAATAGACAAAAACTCTTCTCGACTAACCCTTGCCATACTCAAATCTGTACCAGATCTTGTAATAACAGCCTTTATAATATCAACAATATCATCATTTAAAATATATTCATTGCTGGATGTTTTCATTGTTTCTTTGCGCTGATTTACCGTCCAAAGATTAATGCCTTTGTTCGACCAATCAGAAATCATAAGATTCATTGATCGGAGAGATGTCTCCATATCGTATCCTGTACGAAGTTCTCTTCCGCATCTCTCGAAGGCTTCTTCCGCAGCTTCAGCAGCATCAAATGTAAATACCTTAGTTCCACTTGTAGCCATTATATTGTCTCGGTTAACCTTTTAATAATTTTTTTAAATATCTGGCACTTATAACTGTACCGCCACTACGTCCAGCAATACTTTTTTTTGGTTTTGGAAACTTAACTTTTTTCTTTCTAGAGCCATAAAGAGATGAAACAGAAGTTAACCCCATTTCCTCTTTTCCTAATTGCTTAGGACTAAACCTGAATTTTTTTTTATTATACATTTTCATAATTATGATCCAGAGTATTTTTTATCCAGGTTTAATGTGATTGAATACCAATCACCAGAACTATGACCAACGGTAGTTAAAAGAACATCTCCTGTTGCTCCAGTAGAACGTGGATCTTTCAGACCACCAACATCCGAAAAATCAACCTCACCGGATTCGTCTGATGGTATTTCCCACATGACATCATCCGTATCGGCATCCCACAAAAGTCTGGCTACCATGCCACTGGTACCCCATTTAATTTTCATTATACGAACTTCATCACATGCGGCTTCACCACCCCTGGCCTGCAATGCAGCAAGAGCAGATACATCTACTTTTTTAACAGCAGATTCACCACTTCCATCACTAAGATTAGTAAATTGCATGACGGCTTTTTTAGGTCCATCCTGAATGGTTCTTGAAGTTACAGCATCAGCCATATCAAATTCTCCCAACCTAATTGGGTGAGTCCGAAGACCCACCCAATACAGGTTTAAATATTCAACAAACCTTAAGCGTCCGTTGAAGCAGTGATGTTCGTCTCCAAGCTAGACTCACCATCAAGGTTCACAATTCTAATCGGCTGGAAGAATTGCATATCAGCCCCAACAAATGCTTCAGTAACATTTGCCGCATTATCCGCTATTCTTGCACTAATATTTGGTCCTACATTACCCGTTGTCGTTGCAACAGCAGTGAAAATTACATCGTCTGCATTCCTGGTTCTGGCATAGTTTTCACTGTATCCACCACCAACAGTTAAGTTAACGGCAGCAGTAGTTACATTCTCTATGCAAGCAGTACCAAAGTTTCCATCAATCCAGAAATTCTCGATAGTGATATTATCACCACCAATAATCGTCATAGCAGTTTCTGCTCCAGCAGAAGCCGATCCGTAATGCTTCCATCCCGAAATCAGAAGATCGTCTGCATTGGCATCGGTAGCAATAAAGTCAGTACATTGACCCGTAACATCTCTGGTTTCAATATTGATTAATGAACATCTGGCAGCGTTGATGTCAATAGGTCCAGTAAGAGCGTCAACTCCACCCGTGAACCTAAAGTTCGTCATCTTGGTATCAGCTGCATCAATGTCCATATCAGCACCAACAGCCGTGGTAAAGTTAATCTGCGGTCTGTTATCACCGTGTCCTATACCAACAAAAGTAATGCCGGCAACATCAATAGCAAGACCAGCGGCCGCAGTAACAGTTTCCACATGTCCAGGACAAACAACAACAATATCACCATTGTTTGCAGTCATTTTACCAACAGCATAATCTATCGTATTCCACGCATGTTCAGGATCTTTCCCTGAGTTGCCATTGGAAGATCCGCTTCTTGTTGAACCAACAAATCGTACATTTCCTGTAGTAGTGATCTCTCCACCACCAAGAACAGGGACACCAAAGCTCGTTATTCCATTTGGAAAATTCGTAAGTGGCATTTCATTTTCTCCTAATCAGGAACGCCAAAGCCTCTTCACCAAGCCGCCCGGAGGAATCAAACCCCCGCTTACCCATTATTGAGAGGGAGCCAGCTCCGCTTCAGTAACTGGCTCCCTCAGTCGATTACGCGCCAGGTGAGCCATAAACCCCACGAGGGTCAGACCAACCAAAAACATAGCGCTCACGACATTTATAACGCATGTTTCCTGTATCAAAATCACCTTCCATCTTGGTTGTCAGTTTGGTTCTTTCAAAACATTTCATAGCATTTGGTGCGTCAGTTTTGATAAACCAAGCATCCGTATCAGTCAGGAAGTGATTAATAGAGAAACCTCCAGGAATAACGCCCTGATTGCTAATGCTATTCAGATCGTTATTTGCAGTATCTGGACGTCCTTCTGAGTGCAGAAGTCTATCCGCAGTAAACTGCAATTGAGGTGGAATGATTAGCTTTCGTGCCTGAAGGGCAACAGTCAAACCACGCTCATCCGTGAACAACGATATATCAATAATCGCGTTCTCAATTGAGGTTTCATTTAAATCAGAAGCAGTAGTAGGTTCATTCGCCCACGTCCCACCACCCGCTAACGTATGGGCAGTAGAAATAAGCTCAAGACCATCACCGCCCGTGTAAGACGAGTTAAAGGCACGGTTAAATACAGCCGCTCCTTTAACATTTTTGGTATACGCCATAGATCGAGCCATTGCTTTCGTATATCTTGCCGCAATCTTGTCGTACAGATTGTCTTCGACAGCCTCTTCTGTAAGAGCAAAAGCAAGAGCAATAGTTTCGTGGGTATATCTTGCGGTCCACGCTTCGGATGCATCATCATACTGCACCCCTTGCCCTTCAGCCTTAACAGGAGCATTGCCGAACCCAACCAGCATAACCTCTTCTTCAAAGGCGCGATCTGAGTTCTCAACTTCAAAGAGCTCATTCCACTCCTGCTCATAGCGGTCATACTCCATTCCAAAAAGAACATTAAGACCAGGCTCAAGTTCTTTTGCCAGTTGCGCTCTGTTAATTGCCATAATGCTATTTCCTTTTTCTTAAGCGTAACCATCCGTACCAACAGATTTCAAATTGTGATTATTTATAATCACATAAATGTTTCCGTTAGCTGCACTGGTATCGCTATTTTCTGGGTCAGTAGATAATCCAACCATTTTCACTGGATCCGTAGACGTGGTAGCCAATTCACTGAAGTCAACTTCCTGCCTAGAACGACCAGATCCAGTATCACCACCCGTAGCAACAATAGTGAAGTTGCCATGGTTAGCTGCAATCGTGGCAGTTCCATCTGTCTGCGCTTCAAACACAACCATCGGATCATCGACTATAAGTGCCTCAATGATACCAGTGGTAATGTTAGTGCTAGCAGGATAATACGCTTTCCACGTTGGTTTACCTGAAGATGGATCGACATAGTTGCATCCCGCAAATACGCCTTGAACAGCAATCGTTGGAGCCGCAGTTGTTACTTCAACACCACCTCCGGTAACTGGAATTACAATATCACCGGTGAAAATGTTTGTATCGTAATTGTCTGCAACTTGATATGGATTTACCGCACCACTATAAACGCCACTAAGCGTTCTTACTGGACGAAATCCAAAAGGTTGATCATTATTTGCCATAACTTTTCTTCCTATCTAATTTAGTTTAGGTTATGTTATGCCTCATCTCGACCACGACCAAATGTAACTTTAGATCTTCGATCAGACCGATCAAAAGGCATTCTTGAATCATTTGCTTTTAACAGATCGTTGTCTACAGCCTGATCTGCAGCAGCACTTCTATTATCAAAATATTCTTTTCTTTGCTTTACATTTTCAATAGGAATCCTACAAAGCATTAAACCTCCGGTTGTGAAGGTACCAGCATGTCTTCCATCTTGAATTGTAGGACATTCCCAATCTGGATATTCCTTTCTCACAACAGGTTCATAACCTTCCCTGAATCTAGCAGATACATTTTTATTATCCACAACACCGCGATTCTCATATCGTATCCACCTATGATGATATCCTGGTGGAGGCTTTGGTGCATCTAGAAGAGAAGGAGGAACCCACGACTTTGGTCTATCATGATTTTCACGCATTTCTGATTGTCTGGTTGATGGTTCATTATTTTCAACAACAGTTGAAACCAAATCATCAACCTCTGAATCATCAAGATCAAAGATTTTTTTGTTGCTATTCTTAGGCATTTTCTGCGTCCCTTTCTTTTTGGAGACGTGCTTTTTCTCTTGCGTAGGCTTCATTGGATATCCCAAGACCTCGTGCAACCGTTTGCTCACTTGTGGATACTGTGATTTTGTTGTTCTTTTTTGCAGACCCTGATGAGTTTCTAGCGGGAGCCACGGTCTGTTTTGACTTTGTCCCGTTTACAGCTTGATGTGCGCCATAACTGGCGGATGATTCGGATGCAGATTCAAACATATGTGGAAATGTTTTTTGAACCCGATTTTCAATCTCATTATAATATTCATCACTATGAGGGTCAAATCCCTCCTTTTCTACCAAACTGTAATGTTGTGTCATAGCATAATGAGTCATTCCTTCATGCTCACCAAACCATTTTGTTTTTGCCGCCCAAGCTTCCGCTTTAGGATCTTCCACAACCTCCGGTTCCTGTGTTGGAACATTTTGTTGTGCAGGAACTTGTGCCGGTGCAGAAGCTTGTGCGGGAGTGTCCTCTTCCACGGCCTTTTGAGCATCCATCCGTCTTTTTGCCTGATGAATTGCGTTTCCATCAGAAGCTAATTTTCCAATCAATTCAGAAGCATCGGCAATAGCGTCTGAATCTGCGGCTTCATGGGCTGCTTTCAATGCAGTTTTTGCTTCAGCCATCTGGCTTATATTTCTTTGTTCAGCTTCAGATATTGACACATTTTCCTGCCCAGACAATCTGCGTTTTAATGCATCATTTTCCGCCACGACACCTTTAGCGTAATTCATTGCCTCATCAGCAACGCGTTCACCTTCTTTGGCTCGATAAGTTAACGTATTGATTCTTTTCTGAACACGTACTCCATGTTCTTTTAATTCTTTATCTTCATCTTGATCATCCAAAGAATCTTCTGGCTGAATCTCAGATTGCACCTCTTCAGATGAGTCTTCTTCCTTTACCTCATTAATTTCAAACGTAAGTTCTTTTTGTGTTCCTTCATCTTCCGAAGACTGTTTTTCTATTACAGCATTCTCTTCAGCCATAACATTCTCCTAAAGAGTGCGAACGTCATCGGGATCTAAAATTCTCCCAATAACTTCGTCATCGTTAATCATGCGAACCTCTGGATTTTCTCCAGTGTCGAAATAAAGTCTGAATCTTGCACCTGCATACTTTCCAATAACTACCCAATCCCCTTCCTTGCACCACGGTTCCGTACCAAATCTTTTATGATCTGCGTAAGCTTGAGGTCCAACCTTAAGTACCTTTGCGATAACGGTAGCTAACGCTTCTTTTGCAGTTCCAGACTTAGCTAAATGAATTCCTCCTTTGGACATGGCAGATCCAGAATAAGGACGAACAAGAATTCTCCATCCAACTGGAGTTGGAATACGAGCCCATGCTTCACCATCCATTGTTTCTGGATCAAGATCTCTTGGCTCTTCATCTGGAACAAATGCTGTACCAAACCGTTTCTCGAATTCTTCTGTATTTAAAATCTTGGGATTGTCATTCACTATCTTCTTCCTTTTTGTTTGCCTCAAGAATAGTTTCCTCAAGGTTTGCGATAAACTTAAGTTCTCCCATTAATACATTATATTCTTCCATTGACTTAAGCTGATCGGTATTAAGAAATAAGGAGATTTCCTCCCTGCGATCAAATATCGTTTTATGAACGATATGAGCGATTCTAAAATCTTCCATTTAATATCCAGCA
>VTLG01003912.1_pt1 | contig 56474 bp, 61 predicted proteins | sample 4694571 | NCBI WGS metagenome assembly VTLG01 (sample SAMN12604809, study PRJNA352737) | marine metagenome | biome: ENVO:00000447; feature: ENVO:00000209|ENVO:00000569|ENVO:01000036; material: ENVO:00002151; isolation source: viral sequences binned using virsorter ... | reverse complement strand
CTAATGGGAATCAAGCTACTTTATCAACTCAAAACTTTGCTCCAGGTTTTACTGGGGGAGGAATACAGTTAAATGGTATTAATGCCTCTATTTCTGCTACTGACATGACTCTACGTGGAACTTTATCTGTATATGAATTATTGATTCAGCAAGTTAGAGCTACTAATGGTAGTATTTTTGTTTCAGCTTCAGCTAAGGCAGATACTATTTCTGGTTCAGCTTATACAGAAACAATAGTATTTGAAGATCCATCAAACCATAATGTATGTCCTTTTGTAGCTGGTGATATTATTATGACTCAAAGAGTAAGGTTGGACTCTTCTACTTTAGTCAAGCGTCATGTTAGAGAAGTTGACTCAGTTAATGGAAAAACAATAGTATGTAAAGCTACATCAGGGGGTCCAAGTGATGCAGCTGGGACTGCAATAGAATCTGGTGATGATTTTGTAAGACTAGGAAGCACAAGTGATCCAAATAGGCGTGGGGGCGTATATTTAACTGCCGATGATACTGGCGCACCTTTTATTGATGTATTTAGTGGAGTTACTAGTTATGCTACGTGGAATAGTGCTAATAAAGTAAAAGCAAGGCTAGGCAGATTAGATGGGATAGCTGATACAGATGCTGGTTTAAGCGGAAGTCAGACCAATCACTTTGGACTATATTCAGATAATGTTCATCTAAGTGGTCATATTTTTTCTGATAGTGGCAATATAGGTGGTTGGGATATATCTGCTAGTGCTATAACATCTGTTGTGTCTTCTACAAATAGACTAATATTAGAATCAGATGGAGATATACATATTATGTCCTATACTGATGGAGGTTCTACAAGACATGGCTTATTCCTATATGAACATGGAGGAACAACTGGTGATACCTGGTGGACAATATTCCATGACGAAGATTCAACTAATGATGGAGAATTTGTTTTTAATTATAATGGAAATAATAGATATAAGATATTAAGAGATGGAACAGTTAGTCAGCCTAATAGCACAGAATATATGATACATAATAATACTGTTCAATTGGCTAATTCTGCTACACAAGCAGGTGCAATGTGGTATGAGATAAAAGATACTAATACAGCATTTGGTCAAAATGCTTTAATGGGTGGTATAAAATGGTATACTTCTGATGCTGGTACTTATGGAGATAATCATAATGCAAATATACAGGCTATGCATTCTAATGAAGCAGATGGAAGACTTGGATTAAGGTTTCGTGTTGGCGGAGATACAACTGCAACTGATTATTTTATACATTTTAAATATGATGGGGATGTTACAAATGGTAAAGATAGTGCTAATTGGGATACATCTTCCGATATAAGAGTAAAAACAGATATAGAAGTAGTAAGTGGTGCGCTTAATATTATAAATTCTTTAACGCCTATATCTTATAAATTTAAGGAAAGCTACCTTGAAACTTCACATCTTAAGGATAAGAAGAGATGGGGATTTAGCGCACAAGATTTTAAAGCAATCATACCAGAGGCAGTAACTACTGCTCAAGGATATGGTTATGAAGATTTTCACAGCATGAATGCCGATATGCTTGTGCCAATATTGGTAGCAGCAGTAAAAGAATTAAAAACAAAAGTAGAAGCATTAGAGGAGTAATTATGGCTTTCTTAGACATATCATCATCTATTAGAAATTATGCTTCATCGCAAGGAGATATAAATGAAAACTTGTATGAAGTAAAAGATAAACTAGGTGAGGTAAAATATAATATTGATGAATCTAAAAGATTTTCAAAAAAGGCTAAAGGAGATAGGCTAAGTCGTCGAGCATTAGATATGATGTATTGGATGGACGAAAACAACATGAGAGCAACAAATCAACAACAATGGGCAATACATGCTCTAAATAATATAGAAGGTTGGTATGGTGCTGCTGAATTTGATTGGGGAAAAACTCTTGGAATCCCATCGCCTAAAGATGCCTCGCCTAAAGATGACCCAATTATTAAATCTCCTAAAGAATCCACTTTGGGTAGTGCTTATAAATCTAAAGATAGAATCATACCAAAAATAGTAGGGAAAATTGGATCAAAATATAATAAAGGTTGGTCTAGACCTGAAAAAACAGGTTGGAAATTAGATGAATTATGGAAAGGAGATATGTAATGCCACCAGACTATACACAATTATTTAAAGCAAAAAAATATGATGACAAACAACTTGGAAGTTTACCTCCGATAAATCAAGCAATTAATAGATCTGTTGGTAATTCTTTTGATAAATCTAACCCTCAAGGATCAACTCAGTATGGTCAAGGTCAATATAATTCTAATCCTCTTCCAACAAAACAATTAAAACCTATATCACCTATGCCTAAAATATCTACAGCACAAGTACAAGCGTTAGAAAATGATCCTTCTTCATTAGCAAAACCATATCAATTATCAAGAAATGATTTAAGTTTTAATTCAGCTGTTAAAGAGGCTCAAGGTGCAAATGCACAAGATTTTATGTGGAAAGGTTCAAAGTTTCCAGCGAATCAAGGAAATGTAAGAATATATGACGATGGAAGAGTTGAACAACTTGGAGGGGTTGCTAAAGAATCTATGGCTGTATCTAGACCTGGGAGAGAAGCGGTTGTAGATGTAAGTAACCAAACACATTTGACTGTTCCAAGAGGAGCAGCAGAAGTTGCTCCTGAGTTTGCAGATATATTAGGAGATGAGGATGTCTCAGCTATGCCTGATTTTATGGAAACTGCATCTTTAGGTGGTGGATTACCTTCGCCACCAGATGCTAAAGGGTTTTTATCTGATGAAGATTTAATGGCAACGCTTCAACCTGAAAAACTTGGCGAATTACCTCCTGCAATGAAAGCTCTTAAAGCTAGAGATTTTAGTGGCACTATGCCTGATATGAGTTCAAAAATGGGGATGGTAGATGTAGTCGCACCACCTGGACAAGCTACTTTAGCAGAACAAGCTAAAAGAATAGGTGGAGATGCATTAGGTTCGGCAAGTAAAGGTCTTGGTAAAGTTGGCGATTTTATGAAAGGCGAAGGCGGTAAAGGTATAATGACTGCTGTAAGTGTGATTAATGACTTACAAGCTATGGAACATAGAAAAGATGCTATGAGTGGAATTGATGATACTTTAAATAAACTAGAAGGCGCAGTAAATGCATCTACTACAAATAGAATTGCTGGATTTGAAGCGGCTGAACAATCTTATGTTCAACAAAAAGGTTTAGTGGGTAAACAGTTAGGAGATAGATATAAAGGAGCAGTATCAAAAACTCCTGCATCAAGAACTTTAGCTAGTGCTGGAAGTATACAAAAAGCAAGAAAAGATGCAAGAAGTATGGTTGCTAATCAAGGTGATCAAATGATGGCAAGTTTGCAAAATAAATTAGCATCTTCAAAAGGTCAAGTTATGACTCAGACTAGAGGAGATAGATCTAAAGCGCAGTCAGCTATGGCTGATGCTAAACTACAATTAAAAAAATTACAAAAAGAACAAAGAATGGCACCACTTAAAATGGCGTCTAGTGTTGTAGGTATGGTTAATCCTGCCGCAGGGATGGCATTAAATGCTGGTCTATCTTTGTATGATGCGTATAGTTAAGGAGTAAATATGGATTACGATGAAATACCAAGTATGTTACAACATTATAGATTTAAAAGGAAAATGATGGATAACCTTAATCAAATAAATGCTCCTTCTATATCTAATATATTAAATACTATAAGTAAACAAGGGAGTATTAGTCAAACTGAAGCTCAGACATTAGCTGATACTGCAGTTAAGTCTAGAGATCCTAATTACATATCTAAAATACAAACAAAATTAAATACAGAAGTTATGGATAGAACACCTGTGCCATACAAACCTTTAATACAGGCTATAAGCGATTCTTTATCAGTTCAATCAAAGGCTATAAAAAGTCTTGATGAGTTTGATAGAAAAAGAGATTATTATAATGAGCGTATAGATGCATTACCGACATATGCGCAAACAGGTCAAATTAGTGAAATTTTGAATGATTTAAGAGATAGTAGAAAAAATTTAGGTGAATTTGCCACCAAGAGTCAGTATGAAGAATATGATAAAATGGAAAATGAATTAACAGAACAATTAAACTATATGAATATATTAACACAATATGATTCTGATCCTAATACTCCTGAAATAGATCCTCCTGATAAATTTGATTATCCTTTAGATGCTCAAATATATGAACAAGTTGAAAGAATTAGAAAAGGATATACTCCATCTGGTAATTTTGCAGGTGGAATAAGTGAACTTGAGAAAATAGCTAGTACAGATAGATTGTTAGAAAGACAGGCTTGGGCTCAAAATAATCTTATGACTAAAGAACAAGCGAGAATACTTTTAAAGGCTGAAGAAGATGCTGAAGAAGATGCTGAAAAATTATTAAAAGAATCTAATAAAGATAAAATGTTTGCTTTAAAAGCAGATAAAAAAGTACTTTTTGAAATTATGAACATGAGATTAAAAAACAATCCGAATCTTGACCCTAATGAGGTATTTATTGAAGAATTTGGCAATATAATTTCTCAGGATAACTATGCTAATGGGACTGTTACTTCAGAAGATTTTATGCACGTTGTTAAGAATTATGATCCTTATGGTGAAAATAAAATAGATAATATTTTAGATTCTAATAATTTTGGTTCAGAGTTTGAAGCTATTAAACAAGGTCACTTATTAAATAGAAAAAATCTACAGGAAAAAGATGCAACAAGAAGCTACTTAGATAGTATTAAATCTAATTTAGAAGAAGCGCAAGAGTATGTTGATTCTGATTTAAAAGAGATAATTGGTCCAATTTTAACATTAACTGATACTATGGTTACTTCAAATTTAGACGAATCTAAATCATACAATGCAGAATCGGCTATTACGCATATTAATAGATCTATATTAAGAATGATTGAGTCAGAAGATGATAATTATTTTGGCGTTAAGCCTCCTGAAGATATTTTATATAGGTTAAGACCATTAAATACTCAAGAAAGAGAACAATTAGATGATTTTTTTGATGAATCTTTTAAAGTTATAGAAGGTCAACAAGATGGTTGGATTGTTAAATCAGACCCAGATGTAGTTAATGCTATGTCTGCATTAATGAAGGCAAGAGATAATCTATATAAAATGATAGACGAAAGATTACTAAATCAAAATATGGATATTGCTACTGGATCAGGAGATATAAAGGATGATGTTAAAAGAATTGGAAAATCTAAATAATGCCTGATCCAAGTAATTATTTAAATATAGGCGGTCTTTTAGAAAAGGATTGGTCTGATGATATTATTGTATTTGATGATAAGGATTTAATTGAATTTAATTTTGATCCTCTTATAAAAAACCAAAATGATAGCAATAGAAGATATGGTCAGCTATTAGATATATATAATGAATATAGCAAACAAATTACAGGCAATGAAGTTGATTTAAATAAGTTACCTATAATTAGTAAATCTTTTAATAGAACTGATATTAACGCTAGGAAAGATCATTCAGCATATTTTGATGCAAGAGAAATAGTTAGAAAAAGTGCTTTAAGAAGTAGAAATTTTAGAAGCTCACTTCCTCAATATAAACAAAAAGAATATATAGATTCTTGGACAGAAGAAGTATATGGTCTATGGAAAACAGGTCAAAATATGTTGCCTCCCGAATCAGAAGAAAGAAATGAAATGGATGAACTTATTGGCAATAAGTTTGCAGAGCATTATAAAAGGCATCTTGATCCAATTATTGAAAACGAAGCACATAAATATGCATTAGGCTGGGTAGGGGGAAAACCTGGAGAATATTTTAAATCTGCTATAACTGAATTTCAAAAGACTCAGGCTTTATCAAAACAATCTCAATCTGATTATTATGGGTTAGGAGCTGCCGCTTTAGAACTTTTAGAGGGAAATCCAGCAGTTTCTGCTTTAGGGTTTAATAAAACTGCTGAACTTTTAGGAGAGCAAATAAGAGAAAGCGGAAGAAAAGAAGAATTAAAATATGAAGAATTATTATCTACTTATATAAAACCTACTGGCAAGTATCTTGAATCTGTTGGAGATATGCCTAGCAATATGATTAATCCTTTATATGCTTGGATGAAATTAATTGAAAACTCACCAAATCAAATATTAACAACAGGGGTTGGTGTATTAGGTGGTCTAGCCGCAGGTTCAATGGTGACTAGTGGATATGGAGCTACTATAGGTGCTACTTTATTTGGGCAACTTCCAGGATTGATGGTTAATTATTCTTTAGAAGCTGGGGATATGTATGGTTCTGCTAGAGATTATTTATATGATTTAAGAGATGAAGCAAAAAGCTCTAAAGGAAGAATTGGTGAACGTAAATTTAATGAAAATTATACATATTCTATTTCTGAAAATAAATCTGTAACCGCTGATCAATTAACTGATAATGATATACATAATATATCTAAAGATTTATCAACATTATATGGTCTTATATCAACTGGCATAGAAGGTTCTACTAATGTTGTTGGCATGGCAAAATGGTTAAAGGGTTATGGTAGCACTATTTCTAAGGGAATGGCTACAAAAGAAGGCAAAGATATAATGGGCAGAACTTTTGCTAGAACTATTGGAAAAAAGATTAGGAATTTTAGTAATACTAAAACTGTATCTGCAATATTTGGTGCTGGGATGGAAAGTATACAAGAGGCTTTACAAGAAGGAACTGGCGAATTGATGAGAGCCAAGGCACTCCCAGGATATAAATTTGATAAGAATGTTCCTTTAGACGCGGCTTATAGTGGTCTTTTATTTGGAGGGACTACACAAGCTGGTCTTGGTTTGGCAGATAGATATAAGAAAAAGTATCAGGAGAGAGATGATTATATAAGAGTTCCTAGAAATTCAAAATATTTATCAAAACACTTACAACCAGAAGATAATATTATACACGCTGATCAAGACATAATTAATGAAGAGGTTAATAGTGTTAAAGGTATTATTAGGGATGATTCTGATTTAGAAGCAGTACTTAAAGCTGGAGTGTTAATATATGATACTGATGTTGATAAGTTAGCTGATATATTATCTCAAGGCGATCCATTGCAAAAAGGAGAGCTTACAAAAAGAATTTATGATTTACATGAAACGACAGACGATTGGATAGATGCTGAAAATTTAACTAATATATTTACTGGCAGATTATCTATGCTAGAAAAAACATTAGGATTAACAAAAAAAGATTTATTGGAAAATGCTGATGTTGATTTTAATAATAAACAACTATCTGAAATATTTGAAGAACCTTATACAAAAACTTCTGAAGAAAGATTAATAGATGAAGATATTGATTTAACAGTTGATAATGAACCAATTAATGAAATAGTTGATTATTCTTCTTCACATATAGATGCAGATCATCTTGAGTCAATGCAAGAATTAAAAGCATTAAGACAACTTTTAGTACAAAGAAAAGACGAAGAAGGGACTGATACATATAAAGATATAGAAAAAGATATTAAAAAATTAGAAAAAGAATTAAAGGTACATGAAGAATCTAGACCTCAACCTAAAGATGATCCTAACGCACAAATTAAACAGAATATAGTAAAGCAAGTAAGAGATTTAAAAGTAAAACTTACGCCTAAAGAATATACTATAATAAATAGTTCTCAACGTAAAAATGCTTCTCAATTATCTATTGATAAGGCTTTAAGGGTTATCGAAGATAATAAAGATAAAAAGCCTGAGATAGATCCAGAAGAAGTATCTTTTGATGAGGCTTATGGAGAAAAAGGCGCAGAACCAGATCCAAATAAAAGGTTTGGAATTATTACTTATAAAAAAGATTCTCAAAAAGAAAAAGCAGAAGTTGAGGTTAAATTTAGTGAAGATGGAAAAATTGCTTCTATTATTGAATGGGGGACAGTACCCACTGAAGTAACTTTATCTAAAAAACAACAAGCTAAATTAAAAGATATTAATGAGGGATTGAATAGTGAAAATGCTATGGAAAAAGGATTTGCTCAAGAAGATCAAGAAGCACTTCAAGATGAATTATTAGAAGCTGCAAGAAAAATCAGTTATCCCGTTAGCGTTGAAGATTTAGAACGAATGACCATACCTCAAATAAAAGAAGCCGCTGAAAAGAATGGTATTAAACTAGAAGGTAGATTGAGAAAAGATTTAATTAAGAGCTATGATGAGCAAACTGGAATGAGTCAAGTAATCCCTGATGATGGTTCTTATGACACATTTGAATCAAAGGTTAGAGAAGCAGAAGATATAAATTCAAAATATGAGGATTTAATACAGAAAGCAAAAGATAAAGCTAATGAAGAAATATCGGATATTTCAAGACCTGATGAAAAGTCGGGTATTGTTATCAGTGAAGATCGTCAGCAAGAACTAGAACAAATACAGGATATAGAAGATGATAGGGATAATAATATTCGTGTTTTAAAAGAGCAAAGAGAAAAAGAATTAGCTCGTTTAGATATGCCTAAAGAAACTCCTGTTATGACACAAGAAGATGTAAATATTCAAGCTAAAAATGCTGATAAAATAACAGTAGATGAAACTTGGGCAGATGAAATTGTATTCCCTGATGAATTAGAATATTTAAAAAATAATGATCCAACTCAATTATTAAATTTAGCTCAAGTAAAAGATGTGCCTGAATTAGATCAATATGTAGAAGAAGATGGTAGACTAAAATTAGATGCTGATAATCTTGATAAGTTAATATCTGCAATTCAGAATGCTCAAGGAGCAGTTTATTTGGCTGGTGGCGTTGGCGGTTTTCCATTAAGAAAAAAATCAACAAGACAAAGATTGTATAGATGGTATGATTTATTATGGAGACAAGCATCTGAAAAATTTGGTTATACAGATAAAGATTTTCATCCTTGGGCTAATGATATTCAAGAAGCGATGCCTGAAAGAACGCAAGGATATTTTAGAGAATGGGCTTTAAAATCCCCTGCTCCTGTAAGTCAGTATGATTCTTTAGTAAATAAAGCAATATCAGCAATAGGTTTAGATGATAGTCCTGAAGGGATTTCACAAGAAGAACTTTCATATGTAGAAGAAAGATTAGATGAGTTTGGGAGAAAAGAAAGTACTATATATGAAGAGAATACTGATGATAGTGGTGGAGATACTTCGTTTAAAGAAGGTTGGAATAGAGTTAATTCTATTGCTTTTGAACCTTTAGGTCTTTATCTAGACAGCAAAGAGTCTTCTTATATAAGAAAGATGGTAAATCTTATGCCTGATTTTGATACTTGGTTGTCAAATATTAGTGAAAATATTCCATTGCCAGATGGTAGAACAATATGGGAAGTATCTCAAGATCAGAACATAAGGAGAAAGTTAAAAACTTTATACGTTAGCTCTTTAAATAGGAATGTTCAGAGGATAAATAGAAATCAAATAGATAAGGGTGCAAGAGTTAATTTAGAATTTGAAGTAGATAGTGAAGGCAATTTTGTTATTAGTCAAATAAAAGGTGCAAATTCAAGACAAAAGATAGGAAAATTAAATACTCAATGGGCTAGAAAAATGCATGGAGAAAACTATCTTGGTGATGTAGATCTTATTTGGTCATCTGGTTCTGATATATTACAACCATCATTGTTAAAGGATTCTTCTGGTAATCCTAGAAAAAGTACAAGATGGGGAAGATTCATGTATGGTCTTAAAAAGAGATATTCATTCTTTACGGCAGATGAATTAAATGATTTAACTAATACATATTTTAAAGAACTAGGTGCAATTCCTCTATTTGTTAGAGGAGAAGAAGACCAAATGGCTTTAGTTAAAATTACAAAAGAACATAGAGATGCGGCTCGTAATCCTGAGAATTACTGGGCAAATGAAGATTTGCCTAATAAGATGAAAAATGAATATATGGATGGAGATAATTTTATTATAGGTGCTAATATTGCTAGACATGAAGCTATGAAACAGATATTTGGTTCAGATTATCATACCTTATCTGCTCAGAAGATAATGCAAAGAATTAAAGCATTCTTTACTCCTGGGGTATCTGTTGAAGGTGGTCCGCCATCTAAAGTTGTTTACTTTGATCCTAATGGAGTAACTTTTGAAACAACGCTTAGAGATGGAAGAAAAATTGTTAAGAACGCTGTTGAAAGAATAGATGAAAAAGATCAATATATTGGTGATGGTAATACTATAACATCAGAAAAAAAGTTTAAATATACTTATCCAAAATTATTAGGAACTGATCCTAGAGCAAAAAGAGCTAAAACAATTATAGGCGCACACGATGAAACTGGAGTCTTAATTGGTAAGCATCAAGAAATGACTATGTATGTTCCTAATGGTGCCGAAATGAGGGTAATGCGTGGTGATAAAGTTATAGCTATTATTAAGTCTAATGGAGATACTACTGATATTAGTGTAAATGGTCAATACGTTGATCATTTAATGACAGAAGATGAAGCTAAAATAAGGTTAGGTGATTTTAATACTAAGGAAGGAGAGATATTTGAAATACCTTCTGAAGCCACTACTCATATTCAAGCTGTAGGGAATCCTAAAAGTCATGCAAATTTTCCGATGCAGTTAATGAATTATATTACAGATAGAAGATTGCAAGATGCTATTAGCAATATGATGATGACTCAAGATCATGAAAAATCAACTGTTGAACTTATTAAAAATATTTTTAATATATCTAAAAGCGGTAAACAACTTGATAAATTTCTTATTTCTCTTAAAGATAGATTAGATGATGCGCCTCCTCAATATGTAATTGCGGCAGCTGAGCTTGGAGCTGGTAGACATCCTACTAATCAAGGTAGTGCATCTATATTGGCTAATAGTAAATTTATGAAGAAGTCTATGTCTGTTATGCAAAATGGAGCTGTTTTAGATTTTCGCCCTGACTATACAGGTGCAGTTAAAGATGATGAAATTATATTGCCTACAAGTGTACCTGCTATATCAAATCAAGTATATCAAAAATATGCTGATGCTGAAGGAATAACATTAGAAGAAGCAAAGAAATTTAACCCATCTGTTATAAATAAATGGTTAAGAGAAAATGAAGTAAGAATAATGTTGGTAAGATTTCCTGTTCCTTCCGCACTAGGCTATGGAATATTTAGAGTTAAAAGTTTAATGGGTGGGTTAAGTGGTGACAGTTTTATTGTTAGTCCCAAAGTTGTAAAAGAAAGATTTGAAGGAGATCATGATCACGATACAGGTCATATATCTTTTTTAGATGATGAGATTTTAGATTTATTACAAAGTAATCAACAACCTACTCAAGGAATAAATTTAGAACAATATTTACCTGACGATCATGAAGGCGAATATAGTTTTTCAAATCTTAATGATGTATATAAGTTAATGGAAGAGTTGTCTTATGGAAGTAAAGCTATAGGAGAAATTGCAAATGTACAGCGTATAGCGGGAGTAGCTCAAAATCATTTTGAACATATAATTTTAGACGGGAAGAAGATTGTCCAAGTTAAATTAGATTCTGTTGTTAAAGATCCTAATATGACAGATAAAAATGGAAAGCCTGTAGAGGATACTCTTGGTAACATATTTAGAATATATGCTCAGGCATCTTTTGATAATGCTAAATTTAGGTTGTTAGCAAAATGGGGATATAATCAAGATAATCTATTTAAGTTAATGTTTAAAAATTCAGATGGCACTGAATTAACAGATAGACAATTTAATACTTTTAAAGAATATCTTAGAGTATTAAGAATGAATGGTTATATAGCTAATTCTGGTAGTAATGATGGAAGGCATACATTAAAAGAAACTTTTGAAATGTCAAAAGACTATCATTCTTTTGTACAGAATAGAGAATTATACGTTGCTCATAGAATGGCGAATTTATTAAGGAGTTTAAGCCCAGAAAAAATTGAAGATTATGCAACAGTTGGCGAAATTAAATTAAAACTTGATAATATACATCCACATGAAACATTATCTTCTTTACCAGCAGTCTTAGCTGAAAAGAATGTAATAGATATTGATCAATTATTTGATATTGATGCAGATGGTCAAAGGAGTGCTGTAGTTCATAATGAAGCATCTTTAAACATTATAGCAAAAGGTCAAGCTAGATCTAGTGATATTATGAGTGTTGCTGGTGATATGAATGTTGCAGAAGTTATTTCTGAAGCAGAAAAAGGTGGTCAATGGGCTCAATCTATGATTAATGCTTTAGATAAATTATATATGGATCATATGCAAGAAGGCAATAGTTTATCAGATGTAGTATCACAAACTTGGGATTACAATGAAGAGTTTTTACAGTTTGCTCAAAACTGGTATGAAGGTGGAGAGGATATAGCAGGATTTAAAGATTTATCTCTTGTAGCACAAAAAGCAGCGACATATGATTTTCTTTCTGGATTAAGAAGAAGAAACAATGAGGGCGGTTCTCATGCTACTTATAATAATAAAATGATACCACCTGTTAGTAGAGAAGGTACAACTCTTTTAGATCCAGAAATTATGGAAAGATATTTTAATGAGTATAATAATTTATATGAAAACAAATTTGCAGATTTAACTAAAGTTAAAGTTCCTAAAAAGTTTATTCCAATTATTAAAACTAGTCAGGAAATAAAAGAGGTGTTTGGTTGTGAGTAAAGTATGTAATGACTTAAGAGCTTCAGAAGCTGATCATCAAAATCATGAATTTTGGAAACAACAAAGAGCAGAGGCTGGGTTATCTAACAATTATTCTTCTGGTGATATAGAGAATATGCCATGGTGGGCTCAATTATATCAATCATTAACGGATAAGTTTGGAGATTATTCTACTATAACTCAAAAAGATTTAGATAAAGCTCTTAATAGATATGTTAAAAATAAAGATGAACGTATAAGAGCTAAATTATTAATGAATATTAACGCTATATTAAAAAATAATACTTTATTAAGAGAGCATTTGTGGAAAGATATTACATATGAAAATATAGAAAGATCATCTCTTATGAGGTTGAAAAATTGGGATCCTGAGACTGACAATAAGGTTGTTAAAATTAATGGAGAAGATGTTATAGTGCCTAGATTAGAAAAAATGTCTCTTCCAATGCTTAATTGGGTTTATAACTATGCTTATGGTTGGCATACTGCTGGTTCTGAAAAGTTAAATATTGCTCCTGGGATATTAGGAACATTACAATTAGAGATATTAACTCCTAGGAGTATTGAAAAAAGAGATGCTGTGGGTGCTATTAGAAAAGCAAGACTAGCTACAGAACCTTACGCTGATAAAGCTCAGGAATTTGAATTGAATTATTGGGAAGTTGATCCTCAAACAGGGAAAAGAGGATTTAGGCAATTACTTCAAGCAGTAGGAGATTTAGCTAATCCTAGGACTGGCATTGATAAAAAAACATTACATTATATGTTTCATTATTTACCTCAAGGTAGAATAGTTATTGATAAAGATACTGGTCAGGTTTTACATAAAAAAGATTATCTTCCTACAGATGAACGACATGAAGATGGAAATATTCGTTATGAATGGCAAAATGCAGAAATTTTATTAAGTGAAACTGGTAAACCTGTTGTTTTAGATACAAATATTGTAAGAGGCGAAGTTGAATCTCCTTATGATATATTTATAAATGCAGTTAGAGAAGGACAAGATATATATGAAAGAATAGCTAATGATGTTGCTCAATATGTTAAAAACCAGAATAAAGAATATAAAAAGTTACAGAAAAGAGTAGATAATGGAGAAATACCTGAAGAAATATTAGAATCTATTACTCCTTTTTATTATGAAGGCGAAGAAGGAAACTCTATAGCTATTGATGGTTTTAATACTGTTAGTAAAAAAATAAGGCACGAAAATCGTTTGGAAGGATATAGCCATGTATCATATTTAAAAGAACAATTACCTGTTATGATTGATCAGGCAATTAGGGAGATGGATAATAGAAGAGCAGAATTTGAAACAGAGTTAGAATCTGGTAAAGCAGATGGCAGTTTAGTTGGAAAAGAAAATAAAAATAAAAGAAAAATTTTAAGAAGAAGAATTATTGACCTTAAGAAAAAAGTTAAAAGAATGAATGATCTTAATGATGGTATTACTGGTGTATCTTCAGACCCATTTACTGGGCAACTTTTATTAGGTAGGCAAACTGTAAAATCATTTAAAGAATTAAATATCATGTTTAGACGTGAAGACCAGAGACATGATAAGTTAGTTATTAGGGATTATCTTAATGGAATTGGTAAAACTTTAGCAAGAAATGATGTTACAATTGAAATATTAAATGCTATTGCTGATACTAAATCAGAAGGTGTTCAAGATTATATACATGAATTATATAAAACAACTTTTCATTTACCTGATCTTAAATCAAGTTTCTTTGGTATTCCTACAGATATGATAACATTTACTAAGTTATTAAATAAAGCACCTTTTTTAAATATTCCTCTTGATATGGCTCAAAGAATGCTTAAAGTAATTGGAGCATATCAAATAGCTAATTTATTATCGGGTATGTTAGCGGGTCCTCGAAATTGGACTGCTACTATTAATAAAATACATGATGGTGGTGTAGATAAAGTTATTGATGCAATGCAAGAATTAGAAGGTGAAAATGCTAATGTGTGGAGGGCTAGAGCAGAGAGAGCTGGTATAGTAAATTTTACTAAATATATTGAAGGTTGGGTTAGTCAACGATTGCGACCAGAAGAAAGACAAGCCGCAAGATATGCTATGGCTTATTATAGAGATTATATGGCTGATCTTAAAAAAGCTAAAAATTTTACTGGAAAAGAAAGGTTATATAAAAAATTTAAAAAACGTCTTGTTGATTTAAAACTTAGTTATAATATAGAATCAAAAGTTGATGCAGCTGCTCAATGGTCAGTTACTCATAATACAAGTGATATAGAATTATTAGAAATAGAAAAGCATGAACGTAAAAAAGGGAGAGGCAAACAATATGGTAGCAAAATAGGAAGTGCTAGAAAAGGATTTAAGATTTTAATGTCTGGCACAAAACAGTTTAAATCAATTCAGGATACTGAAGGATATGTTCGTACTTTATCTTATATAATGGGAGTTAAGGCAGCTGTTGAAGCTGGTCATGCTATTCATTATGATGATCCTGCGGCTCAAGAATATGGAGTAGAATATACTTATAGATCAGATCATGGTTTATCTCAACAACATTTAGGGTGGGCTTATAGAGGTGCTTTAGGAAACTTAAATACAAAGTTGAAGTATTGGTCTACCCAAAGGTTCGGTAGGGAATTTAGAATAATGAGAGATGCTTGGAGAAATATAGGTAATTATCATTTAGATGAAAATATGGATGCGGCACCAGCGAGAGGTCAGAAGTTTATGAAATCAATGCACGTTTTAAATTCTCTTTTTAATCCTTTAGGTTGGGTGCCAGGAAAACAGAAAGCATTAAGAGAGGTTAATCCTCAATTAGCCGCATTTAGATCATTTATGGCAATTCAAGGTTCTGCAACATTTATAGTTGATTATTTATTATTTATGCCAGGGGGAGGTTTTTTAAAGACAGGATTGAAAAAACTGTTTTGGAGAAATCAAACTTTAAAAGCTGGAACTGGTTTAACTTCTGATTTAGTGTCTTTAATATTTGGGTTAGGTTGGCAGATGGGAGCTGGAATATTAGCTTATAATGATAGAGAAGAAGATGAAGATTTTTCTGAGTTTATGAAGAGAATGTTAAGACATACACATCTTGGTATATTGCCTACTCAGGCTGTTAGTCTATTATTTTCTTTAGCTTCTGATAATGAAGATGAAAAAATTAGGAATAAAAGAGATGCTATAACGCCTATGATTCCTTTAGGCAATACTGGTGTAGGTGTGTTAGAAGATATTGGAGTAATAGAAAAAGCTAAGAATAAATAATAAAAAAAGGGGATACCCTCAAGGCTCCCCTTTTTTTGCCACAACATAAGAAATTCAACAAAGAATTCCCGCCTTTTTTAATTTAACGATTTTTCTTGTATTGAGTCAATCCTATTCTTAACTATTAGTTTAAGGAATCTTTTATATGGCATTATTACAAATATTTCACCATAATCTTCCTTAACTATTTGAATATCTACATTATCATTAGGCTTAATCCATTGAGCTATTTTAGCTCTACACTTACATTGGACTTTCCATATTTTATCTATTAGGACATCAACTTCCTCATGTAAACCTAGGGAAGCTCCATTACTTCCCCAGGCTCTTACAGCAGGAATGCCTTCTGCTTTTGCCAGATTGGCTACTCTAGTTTCAAACTGATTTCCTTTTATTTTAGAACGGCTTGGCATTAGATACTCCTACTCTTTTTTCTAGTTTTGGTTTATTAGATATTGTTGGCATAAAGACTTCTTCAGGAGATTCATAGAATTTAACTTTATCTCCATCAAATCCAAATGTCATCATGCCTGTTTCTCCATATCTAACTTTAGCAGCTACTATTTGAGATTTGTATTTACCTAGATCACTATGATCGTAATTAACTTTATAATCATAGTATACAAATAATACATTCTCTGCTACTTGTTCAATTGATCCAGATTCAGCAAGATCAGATAATTTAGGTATTGGGTCTATTCTTCTTTCAATTTCCCTATTTAACTGTGATACTAATATTGGAACCATCTTCATTGTTTTAGATAGCCATTTATATTCTTGCATTACAGTTTCTAGTTCAAATCTTCTTTCAGTTTGACCTTGCATACGAACTAATTGTATATAATCATCTATTACTACATCAGGTTTAACTTTTTGTATAATTGATATAGTACTATTTAAATCTCTTAGATCATCATAGACAAATAGCTTTCCTTCATATTTAACAAGACATTCTTTTTCAATTCTTTCTAATTCTTTAAAAGAATCTTCATCAAGCGTACCTTGTCTTATAGTTCTATAGCTTAAAAGACCAGATTCAAGAGTTAATAACTTCTTTAACATTTCCTTTTCAGTCATTTCTCTGGATACAACTAATACTTTTAATCCTTGTTCTACTAATTTAGGTATTAGATTTACAGTAAAAGTTGTTTTTCCATGTCCAGGTCTACCAGCTATTACAGTTATTTCACCTCTTGTCATTCCTCCTGCCATATTATCTAACAAATCGAATCCATAATGTATTAGATTTTCAGGTTCTTTTACACTAGCTATAGTTTCATATAAAGCATTTTCTAAATTAAATCTTTTATGCGGTTGTAGCTCTTGTAATTCTTCTGTATATCTTCTAACATCTTCTATTAGCTTATCAAACTCTTTAGTATTCTCATAAGCTGATTTTTGTACTTTATAAGTAACATCAATTAATCTTCTTTGAAGATATTTCTCTGCTACTATTTTAGCATAATGTTCTGCTTGATTATGAGATGCTATTGAATCAAATAAGCCTGTTAAATAATAACCTTGAACTCTATCACTTTCTTTACCTGTAAATTTAGCAGATACAGTTATTGTATCTATTGGTTCGTGATTCTTTTTCATCTCACATATGACTCTCCATATTAATTTATGGTCATCATAATAAAATGTTTCTGTCGAGGTTATATATTGTGATGCTACATCAAATGATTCTTCGTTAGATAATATGCATCCAAGAATTGCTTTTTCAGCTTCTAGGGAATGTGGTTGAGGTCTTAACTCTTGTTCTTCTTTTTTAGTGAATTTCTTTTTAGCCATCATTCACAACTTTCACAGTATTCTGGCATTGCACCATTTACTTTTAGTTTACTTTTATTTTCAGATACACTATTTAATAGAATCTTTTCTTCTATTTCTTTTATAGCTTTTTTTAAAGTACTTGAATCTGGCACATTAGATATACCCATCTTTTCAAATGCTCTTACTGATTCTAAAAGTAGCCTAGCTTCATCGTGGTTTTCAATTTTAATAAAGTATGCTTTATTTTGATCTCCCAAAGTTGATAGTACTGTTGTTTTTACTTCTTCCATTGATTTCATGACTTTCATTTTTACCTCCTTTCTTTATATTCTTTTATGTTGTTATCTATTAGTATATCGTCTAAACGTGAGGTTATATTTTCTTTACAAAAATCACACCATAATCCATATTCTTCATCATGTTTACCTGAATATGCATCATATGTTTCATTAACGACTATTTCTTCTAGTTTTTTATTACAAGTTGGGCAATACATTATTTTCTCCTTACCAATGTATCTGGCGAAATTATTTGTTTAATTATCTTTACGTTCTTTTCTTCATCGAAAGGATCAATATAGTTATAATATTTAACCATTACTGATCCAATCCCTTGTCTTATTACAACACCATCTAAACCTAACGAAGGAATTTGAAACTCCTCTTCTTCTTCTAGGTTTTTTAGTTTAAGTGTTTTCTTTTTATTAGTTCGTCTATTAGGCATGATGCCAATACGTATATTAATAAAAGAGATACTGCAATTAAGACTAAAGACAATCCAAGAACCCAAATATTAGCTATCCATTCAGCTATTGTTATCATATTTAACTCCTTTTCATGTAGGGGGGAATAACGACCACAAACAGCACTTATTCACATACCAACGAATTTCTCTTTGAGGTTATAATCCCCCCACATTTTTATTTATTTTATCTATTTTCCTTTAGATAATTTTCTAGTAAAAATGGCAGGATAAATATAATTCCTACGCTTGAGCAAGTCTACATAAATTGTGATATGCTCTCATTTTAACTACGTTTCCATTACCTAATTCACTGTAACCTTGAGGTTTATTAGACTGCATATGGTCTACATAATAGGTTACTGCATTTAATATTCCCCAATATGTTCCAACAGCTGCGCTATGTATATAGGCATTTGCTAGATCATTTAGATTATTAAATGCTTTAGTTGAATACTTAGGGTCGGTCCAACCAGATGTAACAAACTGACCAGATTTATTCTTAGTTTTAATTGGTCTTGCTTTCTTTTGATAGTTATAGAAATTACTAAACCATCCATCTACACTAAATCCTTTAGGTAAATCAATAGTTAGTTTTCTCATAGCAACTTTATTCTCTTGGTGTGAACCTAAAATATAATCTACTCCTGTAGTTATATCTCCTATTGTATGTTCCATGTTTTTAGTATGTCTTGCATATATAAGATTACTTTTAACTGGGACTGTTAATCCATTTAAACAAATTAATCTCATATATTCTATAAACATTCTAAACGCACTTGATCCTGCGTGTCCGTTAGACAGTACTATACTAGATGCTACTTCATCTCCAACTGCTGACATTTTAAAATCCCTCATGTTAGGATGAGTTAATTTAGCATATAGTCTTTTACCATTATCATGTTCTCCATAATTCTTTAATTCGCATGGAGTATCATTAGCAAGTTCATTTACTAAATCAGCGAATACATGGTTAGGCATTGGTTTGTATGATTGTCCAACTACTCCAAGCAACTTATCATCATCGCTTCTTGTTAATGCTTTGTAGTTTTTTATTTTTACATTTTCACCATTAGTATCTGTTGTAAATACTGGACTTTCATTTACTTCCCAATTATATTGTGCTTCGTTCATTATTTCTCCTTTTTTATTTCAGGCGGATTTAATCCGTGAAGATTTTTCTCCGCATTCTTTTGTGATTCTTTAGTTTGATGTAAGTTTCTTATTATTCCTCCTAGATAAGCTAGATTTCTATTTAATTTATAAAACTCCTTATCTATGAATAACCTTACACCACGTAGAACATCACCATCATCAACGCCATCTACTCCATAAATGAATTGACTTATGAAATGTTTAGGCATCTTACGACTATATACATGGTCGTTTACGAGCCGTATTGCGTCTCTGATAGCGAGTTCTACTGGTTCAGGTCTCTCAGCTAGGAGTGCTTTAGCTTCGAGGCTTACATCCGCATTTGGACTATAGCCACAAGCTGGGCATCTCCAAGCCATTATGATTTTAAGTAGTCTTTAGCGTAAGGTAATCCTTTAACATTAAGACCTTGAGGTAGTTCTTTCCAAATATCGTTAAATGGAAATGTCTTTAACTGTTCTGTTAAATACATAACTACTTCTTTCTTAGTTCCTTTTACATCAAATGGAACTGTTTCTTTAAGATTACCTAATGTAAAGCATTGAATTACTTTACCTCTAAATGTGGCATCTACCTTGAATTTATCATTAACTAGCTTTCTAATGCTATCCATATGAAGTGCTTTAAATAATTTATCACACTCTCTGAATGTATTTTGTAACATTAGTTTATTAAACCATACTTCAGTCATCTTATTTATATATTCAGCATCATTCATTCCTTTTTCTATCTTTTTTCGATTGAAGTTCATATCTCTACCATGACCATTAGCTATTAACCATCTAAATGTTATGTTTGCATTATTAGTATCTAGACAGGTTGCATTTACATTATTTAATTGAGAAATAACAAGATCACATACTGCATTCATGAACTTCTTTTCTTGTCCATAGTATTTACTTCTCTTTTGGACAACTCCAGTATCAGTCTTTGCATGTTTATCTATAATTCTGAATTGTACAACTGCATCTCGTACATTACCATTCCATTTAACTAGCTTATAGTCACAATTTGAATATTCATATCTGTACTTATCTCTTATTCTTGCATCGAACTTCTTAACAGTTTCCCATGTGTCTAAATACAATATTGTACAGTTATTTGCCCATCTATCGAGAGTTTCTTGTACAGGTAATTCAGCTAATAGCTTACCTACTTCAGTTTCTTTTAGAAATACTTCAGATAAAAACTCATCATTATATGTAAAGTCTTCACCACATTCAAATATGTCAAGAGTTTTGGCAAATTTAACTTTTGATTTCTTTTCATATTTACGAATTGTTTCAATTGGTACTATATTTGTTATTTCCTTGTACTTAGGTTTGCTTTTAAGTATTTGCAATACTCTCCAGGGATCTAAGTTATCCCAATCTGATAAAGCCTTTATTGCCATACCTTGCTGATGCTGAGTATAACCAGCTATTTTCAATAGTTCTTTATCATATTCTTTATCTTGAAACTTTTTAGTTTGAAGTTTCTTATGAAGATTATTGTATTGTATTGCTTTATTTACCCATTTAACATCTTTACCAAATGTATCTGCAATTTCAGTTCTGGTAATACTAGGTTTATCCTTTATCATTTTACCAATACTTACTGACGCTTCTCTTGGACTCATTGGAACAGAGAACATATTAGCAGTTAATTGATGCTCAGTTATATTTGTACCTTCTGGCATTACAGTACATGGAATATCATTTAAACCAAGTTCTTTAGATATTTGGTATCTTTGATGTCCATCTAATAAAACATAGCTGCCATTTTTCTCAACAACAGTTACAGGAATTTCTACTCCTCTAGTTTCAATACTATTTTTCATTGAAACATATGTTTTTTCTTTATTTTTATTACCTTGACGAACATTTCCTTCACTCTTTATGTCCGTTAGTTTTACTCTATTCATTTTCTCTCCTTATTTTTGTTTAACCCATATTGTAACTTTTTTATCACGATGCTTAGTTACAAAATATGGCTTTTTCTTTTTTTCTAATTGTATTATGGCAAATTCTAATTCTTCTATTAAGTCTGGTCTGGTTAATTGCACCCAACCTCTAGGCACATCTAGTGCGCTACTTAATACTCCTTGCCTATAATTTGTTGATGAATTTGATGCTCCAAGAACTGCAATCATTGGATCGATTTTATTGTTTTCTACCATTTTATGGTTCCTTCTTTTAGTGGTTCTAATAAAATAAGGCTTGCCTCACACATTTAATCAAAAACTATTAATTTGTTTACGATTATTATTTTTACGTGTTGAATATCAAGACAAGCCTTACGCTTTTATGAGGGTTGGGGAGCAGATAGCATATTAACTAAGGAGGTTACTATGAACTTTGGGTTTCTTACCTACTCCCCAAATTGTTTAGAATGGAATGTCAGCTAAATCATCCTCCAGTTTTTTGCCTTTTTCCCATTTATCTACTCTATTTACATTCGCATATGTTTTATCTTCCCATTGTCTGTGCTTTACAGTCACTGAACATGGCAATCCTTTAACTTGTTGCTCTTGTAGTCTAGGTAGAACTTTAACAGTTCTTGTATTACCTTTTGCATCCTTAATTTCTTTTTCTTTTAGTTTAATTCCAAATACTTTTAGCAAATTAGTATATTGCCAATTTCCTTGAGGATTAGGTAAACAATCCTTTTGACCTTCAGGATCTTTAAATACAAAAACACCATTACTTCTGATAACTTTGTTTGCTATTTTATCAGAATCTGGAATATCCATAGATTTAACATCATCTGCAACTCTATATTCTAATTCATATATGTCTGCAACATGAAATTTACCTTGAACATCTCTGCTCTTAACTTGTTTACTTTGATGTTTAAGATTAAGACTCCATGCGTGTGCTGGATATGTTCCTTCTGGAACTACAAAGAACTCTTTACGTTCTTCTTCCTCAAATACAGCATACTCTGTGTTCATTTCTTCTGAAATACTCATTATTTCTCTCCCTTTTTATTTTCTTTTTTGTTTTCGGTTTTCTCTAATTTACCATTAAGCTCTCTAACCCATTTTCTTATCTTATGATACCAATCTTTAGAGTTCTTTTGGTTAATTACAGTATTTTCTGCTCTTTCAGCAAACCATAATAAAACTTCTTCTCGTTTTTCCTCATCTTTAATTCCATTTATGGCTTTATGAAACTTTTTAATATCCTCATCTTTTAAGTCTATCAATTCAACTACCTTTCTGTATACGTCATCTGATATATGCGTCAATCTATTTATTGCTCTTTTAAAAGCAAAAGTATTAGCACTAGCTACATTTTTATCTAAATCAATCATATTTTCTATGGTATGTGGTGTGCCTCTTTTATATTGTATTCTAGCAGCACCAGTTGAATGAAATCTTCTTGTTATTCCTTCATCATATATTACTAGTTCTCCTGTCGCTACAACATATTCGCTTCCAAGTATTTGAATTGGGTTATTACCTGTGGATACCCATGACCATACTGGATATAATTGGTCTAACATATGTCGCATATATCCTTCTTCGACATAATCCATACCATCTGGTCTTCGTTTAACTTGTGATTTAGGTGTTTTACTTTCACTAATTGCTTTTCTTTTATCTTTCATAGCATCTTCTACTTCTGATAAATCATTCCAAGCGATATCAGCTACTTCACTATTAGTATACCTTGTTAATGTTTCTGGTTTTTTCATTATCTTTCACTCCTTTTGTTTTGTACTTACTATCGCAATGATCTGTGTATGAACAGTATTTACCACATTCCCATTCGGGATAGAATGGTATCCACGGACCAAGTGCGGGTTCAGGATCTCCCTTTTTACTTATTTTATTTACTCTTTCCCAATATTTTTCTGCAAATTCTATATAATCTAGCGGTGCTTCTTTAAACTTCATTACTCCTGTGTCTTTATTATAGTACACATTTGCCATATATGCTATTTCATCACAATAATATCTATTATTTTCATTTAATTCATTTATCATCATAGCATAAGAGCCTAATTGATATTCATAATTAGTGGATGGACTTATATCTGGATCTCTTCCAAATAGTTTTCTGAATTTATGTGAATGTGTTGTTTTCCAATCAAATAATGCACCAGTTTTTATCTGTTTCTTTATTCCAGGAAATGAAGGATCAGGCTCATTTGTGTCTAAAGAATGTACAACTAATAGATCAAAATGACCACTTAAGTTATATTTCTCAGATACTAAATGTCCTTCTGTAAATACTTCAATTGTACCGCCTTTATCATCTTTTATTACTTCATCTTGCCACCAGTTCATTGCTTTTTCAATATCATTACCGAATATTGTTCCTAATCTCATATTTCTTAAATCAGTTGCCTTTATTTCTTTACCTTCATATTTATTAGCAGAATACCAATGTTTCTTTAAACACATACCAGCACTTGAAGCTGTGAATTGTGAATTTTCCATATCCCATTCTCTTATTCTATTATTTTCTTCATTTTCATGCTTTACATATTCATTGTATATTTTTATTGGGTTAAAATCCTTGAGTTTCATTTACGTCACTCGCTTTCTTATTTTCTTTATCAAGTATTTTATTTTCATCTACTACTTCAGGAAGTTTACTTTTATCTTTAAAATCGAATCCACAAAAACTATCTATCCAAGATTTTATCATTGTTACACAGTCTACACAAAAATGTAATCTTTTATCAGCTAGCCATCCTCCCTTTTCTTTTATTTCTATTTCAGTGTTATCTTCTTTTTTTGTTATATTATCACAAGCATCACATTTAAATATTTCCATTTTCTGATTCCTCCATTTTTTTTATTCTTTCTCTTTCTATTTCTAGTTGTCGTTCTACTGGCACATCCTTAACAAATTTAACATAGTCTTTTTGTTTTTTATGTCTTTTCTCATAGACAGTTCCTCTTAATTCAGGATAATGCTGTTGAACTGCACGTCTAGCTCTAGTTATAGAAGAAAAGGAAGAAACTCTTTTATCGAATAATTTAGTAAAGAATTGTCTAGCACTTAATTCTTCTATATTAGTTTGTTGTTCATAAACTTTCCAACATAGTACTGTATCGTTATTTCTTGATTCTTCATTATCTGTCATTACATTTAATACTACATTAAATAGTTTACTTCCAAACTTTACCCTACTCATCGTCTTCTGACATTATAAACATCAATCGTACACTATTATTAGAACCTTGCATAGGAGTTATTTCTACTAAATCTCCTGCTCTTATATCATTAGCTCTAAGGAAACTTCTAGGTATTATAATTCTACCTCTTTTATCTATTTTAGATGTCATTATTTTCATCATAGTCTTTTCTCCATGTTTTATATGTTATTTGTCCATTATTTTTATTATCAAATAAATCATTTATGTATTTAGTCTTTTTTACTAGTTCTGATTGTAGTTCTTTTGCGTGTTCTTCCCATTTTTTATGTGAATCTAATAATTTATCCATATGATAATGTTGTATTATGTTTAATAATATAGATATAATAATTATACCTGTAGCCATTCCTATTTCTAAATCATTCATTTTGATTCTCCTTTTATTTTTTTTATGTGGTCTTTATATAATTGAGCATTTTTATCATCATCTGCATAAAATACAGTTCCATCATCTAGTTTATATTTATTCATTTTGTCAAGTATTGATTTCTTTTTATTCTTTTTCATTTTATTTATTACCTATCCCTAGTTTAGCGTTACGTCTATTTTCTTTTATATTAGAGTTTCTTCTTAGACATTCTTCATTGAATGCTAATAATGATGCTTTAGCTCTGGTGTTTTCAAAAGTAACTCTACTTGTTAATATTTTTATTATTGTTTGTGCTGTTTTACTTGTTAATATCTCTGCATCTATAGTTCCGTGTATAGTATGTAAGATATATCCTTTTTCTCTTCTTGGCATTTTATTCTCCTTTATTTAGAAGATCCTTTATGGATATGGCATACACTAGGGAGCTATTGCAGCCCAGTCTAGAGTGACGTTAATTCGTTGGCTAATGTGGAGGGAGAACCAAATCTCCAAAAGCCAACCATACCCAAAAATGGATCTCATGGAGCTAGACCATTAAGAAGGTGTTAGCCATAAGAACTTATTTATATGATCTAGCAAATTTAGGGATAGGTAAGAAAGGAGACTCTGTAGGCTTTGAAATCATGGCTAATTCAGTGACCAGCAAATCTATTTATAGTCTGGTTTCCTGGAATAATTTAATCTGTCTTCTCAGGACTTGTTTAGCTTTATACAGATACCTATTCATAGGACTCTAGATTTATTACGGCTTCAACCTATTTATGTCTACACCTATCCCTTTGTTGCTGGGGTAGGAATCGAACCTACAATAAATATGGTTATGAGCCATAGTAGCCTACCAAGGCTTGTCCCAGCTAATTATTGAGCAGTTTATAAGTCACGCAGTTGAACGTATCTCTTTTACTCAGGACTTCTCGTATTAAACTATTTCTTTTCTTTTTCTTTTGTTAGCTATTCTTTTACGTTGTGATTTAGTTCTACCATTACGGCTAAGTTCTAAATTTAATAAACGTCTAGCTCTTTTTCTTGATTTAGCTCCTTGATTTGGCATTTATCTTCCTTTCCAACTACCATCATCGGGATCTGATGGAAATATATCTGGTGTATTAGGGTTAGTATCTTCATCTAATTCTTCTAACGTAACCATATCTTCTAGAAATCTACCCTCTGCTTTTATTATATCTGAGTGAGTCTTTTCAAGCTCTCTATTTAAATTCATCTTGTCTTCTAATAGTTTTATTTGTTCTTTCTGAATATCTACTACCTTACCTAACATATCTACTACGTTAATCATCTTTTTAAATTGTTTATTCTTTAGTAATGACATTGTGTTCTCCTTTATTTGTGATTGTATTTATAAAATATTATTATTGATTCTAGTATTAAATATATATTCCTTATTATTATGAATATTAGTATGTACTTCATTAGTTTGGTTTTTTCTTTTCTTTAACTATTTTTTTGATCATCTCTAGCTTCTTGTCAGATCTTTTTTTATCGTCTAGTTTTTCTTGTATTAATGAAAATATCTTACTTACTTCTTTTGGCGGGAATATTTCTATCATTACTTTACTAATAGCCATACTTACTACTTCTGTCCTCATATCACATTCTTTATCTGTATACCGATTTTGCCTCATCTGTCCTTCCATTAGTATTATAGTCATTACTTCATATAAATTGGTTATAGACTCTATTAAATCATTTGTGTTAATCTTTGATGTCTTGATATTCATTTTAAGTTCTCCTTCATTTCTTCTAATCGTACTTGTAATTTTGCTACTATATCATATATGTTATCTTCTGTACCGCATGAGCATTTACTAGTTAAGTTTGTTAATCTCTCATATGCCATTTTACCTGCATTAGAATCAGGTATTGCTATCTTTTCTAATTGTCCATTACTCCATGTTATTGTAGCATATGTAAGTTGATTCAATATCTCTAGTTTTTCTATATCTTGAGTTACTGACCATTTACCTGAGTCTAATCTTTCTAGCTCTGTATCTGTTAATGCGTTTCTATATACATCTATTGACTCTTGGAAACTGATTGATCTCATTAAATCAATATTATATGTTCTTCCTTCTAGCCAAATCCATTTGCTTTCTTGATTGTTCATTGTATGTTCTCCTTATATTGTCTTTTATAAAAATCTAATTGTTTATCATCTACATAAAATAATAATACTTCTAATTCATCTAAAAATTCTTCTATTAATATAACTTCGTCTACAAATCCTCTATTATCTCTATCTCTGCAATCACGACTAGCTTTTTTTATCCACTTTCTTAGTTTCTCTAGTTTTTGAGGGTTTGTCACTATTTGCTCTCCCTATATTTATTAACTACTTCATTAATTATCTTCACATCTTCTAAGTCGTTATCTATGAAATCTATTACTAGTAGTATAAATATTATCATTAGTATGAAGTTCACTATATTTATTAAATGCATCATATTCTGATACCAATTTGGTCTATTGTTAGTCATAATGAAACTCCTTACTGTTTAATGTATTGTTATTGTAAATCTTATAGTAGCGTGTGTTTATGCTAAGTGTAAATGTATCTTTAGTTATTTTATACTACATTCCAGAGATTGGGGGGCGTTTCAGCCCCCTTTTCTCTTTGAATCTTGAGTCAATCGTACTTCGTGGCTCTAGTCACCTGCCATCCCCTTTGGTTCTCATTGATGAATTGTAGTTGAATGATATGCTATCGTGGTCTAATATTGCCGTTGAGAGTATCAATATAGCCTTTCTCAAAATATGTCTTGAGAACTGTAGTCTTTGGTGCACCTTTGTATGTTTCAGGTAGCATACGAGTAGTGAAAGCATCTGGTTCTAATCTGCCTGAGCCTTCAACTATAGCATTGCCTTCTTGCTCAATAACCTTGCCATTCGCATCATAAATAATTGATGGCTTTGATTGGGTTGCTGAGAAATACCAACGCTTTGATATTCTTGATTGGCGTAAGAAACAAGGCACTTCCGTTGCACTTGCTGGTTTGAATGATTTGACTTTGTTTGCCATAATATGTAGCCTTTCGTTTTTGTTTTTGAAAATGCCAGATAACGCAAAATGGATTGCCGATGATCTGTGCAGGGGGGGGCTTTAGATAATTCTCAGTAAGTACTATTTTGTAACTAATTTTGAGATTTTGGTATGGTGGGAGAAAAATTGGCTAATTATTGCGTTTGCGTAAGTAATTTCTTGCTCAACTCCCTACCGCAAGGTAAGATCTTTTGATACGAAAGTCAAGATAATTCGGAAACTTAGTGAAATCTATTGCGTATCATAGTTATTAATGCCGAAAATTAGGGTATGAAAAAATACACATTAAGGATAGTTTACAATGAAGTTACTGATGAAGTCGAAAAGGTTGAGGAAACTATAACAGATTTAGATTCAGTCCCTAAAGTACTATCTATAGGTGATAACGATATACTCGAACACTTAACTATAGAGGAATGGACAGAGCTAAACAATAGTTTTAATGGTGAAATCATCCATGCGTAGTTATACAATTAAGAATGTAGAACATATCGTATATGATAATCCTACGGAAGTTCCTATTGGGTTTGCAGTCCTAGATAATTGGAAAAGAGCTGATATAGGTGATTGGGTATTAGCAGACGACAAATGTGTTATTCAAATCTTGAGGAAAGGTAGTATGTTGAATCAAGGTAAGTATAAAATGGAGTATGTAGGAACTTGTACGGGTACATTCGTTATTTCTGATAAAGCGAAAATGGATACTCAAAAGCGAAAGAATATATATTCCTTTGGGGGAAATAAAGACCACGATGAAGTTATTAGAAGTAGAAAAAGTGCCACTGCACAAGAAGTAGCTTTTGCGAAATATCTAGTTAGGGGATTTACTCCAGAAGAGGCTTATCTTAAGTCATTCGGAAACTCAAAAAGTAATAAATATGCAAAAGCCCGTGCAGGGGTACTAATAAAGCAAGAAAGGATAATTAATATTGTGAAAGAAGAATTAAAGGATGTATTTGAAGACTTAGGTATTGATCTTAATTATTTAATTCATGGTGTAAAGCACGTTGCGGATACATCTGATCGCGCATCTGATAGACTTTCTGCTTTTCGTATGTTATGGGATGCGGCTGATGTTGTACCAAAAGAAAAGGTTACACAAATATCAGGTGCTGTTTTCCAAGGATTTGAAGATAAAGCAATAGAATCAGCTAAACGACCTCAGTTAAAAGGTAAGGTAGATGTCGCAAAAAGATAAAGTTCTAGGAAAAAGTGTTTCCGAACAATGGAGACAATATAAAAGAATGAATAAGATAAATCCTAAAGTTGATCGTGAATCAAGAATTATTGATATTGTAAATTCTATTAAAATGACTGGTGCATTACCTGCAGTTCCTGAACTAGAATCAAATGTGGAAGCTCTGGAATATGAAGCACTTAAACCAAAGCCATCTGATCAAAGAGCACCATACACTATTGGAGAACATCTTGTAGATAAAATGCCATACAGACCTCCTAAATATCAAATGGAGAAATATAGAAAAGGTGAAATATCTCATGATGAACTAATGCGTCCAGAGAAAATACTCAAAGGCGCGGTAGACTTACTAGCACCACAGGATGCAAAAGAAGTGGCAGAAATTGCAGTTTTAGGCGGTGCTGCTAAAACAGTAGGAAGCGCATATCGTGGCGGTAAAAGACTTATGACAAATATACCAATGCCTGAAGGTTATGCTGTTCGAAGTAAAATAGGACAAATAGTAGATGCTCCGTTTAAAAATAAATTATATGCTATGAAATATGATGTTCCTGTATCTCCCACAAGAGAAATTGGGAGAAAAAAATTACCAGAAGGTGCCCCAATTGATGAATTAGCTAAGAGCAAAGGAGAGGGTGTTTACCCTTATCAATGGGATGCTCATGGTAAACAACTGGATGACTTAGGCTTTGTTGCACATGAGCTACTGGATAATAAAAGAGTTAGAGAAAAGTTGGAAAGACGGATTAGTGATGGAGATAATGTTTATGATAATAGAAAATTACTCCAACAACACGCCTATTCAGAATTTATAGCTATTCAGAATTATTATTTAAGAAGAGGTTTAAAAATGCCATCTACTCCAGAAGGTTTTAATAACAAAAAATTTCTTGAAATGTTTCCAGAATATAAGCCAGTAGCAAAAGAGTGGAAACGAATGATGGATAATATAATGGAGTATGAATTAACAGATCCAAGGACTGGTAAGAAGATGCCTTATGCATCATTTAAAAAACTACCATACAACCTTCAACAAAGCATGGTTAATGCAAATTTTGGTAAGAGCGTAGTAAAGGAAGGGGATGGCATTACATATGGTCCTTTTGGTGGCTATTCAGTTGGTAAAATATCTAAACAAATACCAGGTATGCCTAAAGGATATAAAGAAGAAAGAATGTTCTATGAAGATAAGTCTGATTTTAATGCAGATTTAGGAAAATCTTTGGGTAGTGCATTTCAAGCAATAGGGAATCAATGGCGACCTTGGAAAAAAGAAAGTGAGAGTTTGAAAGATATTTTAACTCAGCCATCTTTTTCTAGTACGTATAAAAGTTCGTATGGTGGCGATGTTGCTAGAGGTGTAATTGATAAAATGATGACACCAATGACATGGTTAGGTGAACACGCAAGGGGAGTTGAAAGTGCTCTATATAATTATCCTAGACATATTGGACAAGGAGGAGCAGCCGCTAGAACATTAAGAGTATTTACTCCAAAAACAATGAAGAAAATTAGAAAAGAATCTAAATTTGGAACAAGAAAAGTTGGGGGTGAATATAGTGTCCCAGATTCGGAAGTGATTGAATGGTATTTAAAAAATCCTAAAAGTTCTGGTTATAATCCAGATTATTGGGGAAATCAATTTTCAGATGCAGATTTAAAATTGTCTCCTGATAAAAAAGGAACCTTTAGATTAATTCAATGGGTTCCTCCGTCTAAAAAAGAAAACAAATTTGCAGATGATATATTAGGGTTTGACCAAGCTGTTAAAGACTATCAATATACAGGAGTAAAAAGATTTGGGCGTGAAGTGCCAGACCGATATTCAAAATGATTCTTATAGATATAGGTTGGGTTCTTTTAGGTAGTGCAGGTATCTTATCCGTTATAGGTTATTATAGATGTATTTTTTATGACGAATGCTCCAGATAAATTGGGAAAAATTCAAACATCATTTACTTCAATTAAGTCAGGAGTAGACCTAAAAAAAAGATTTAAGAAAGTATTAGATAGACACCCTCATACTAATTTGTCATCTGATGCGGCTAAAGATTTAATATCAATAGAATTATATGAGCAAGTTATAAGGGATGAAAGCAATAATTGAATTTATTTTATGTATAACTTTTTTTGCGTTTTTAACTTTTTATTATATAGGATGTCAAGATCAATATATGACAATAGAAAGAAGGGTTGTTGATGCAGAAAATAATATACCTATATATTTTAGCACTTATGCTGAACAAGATGGCTTAAATACTTGGCGACCTGTTTTTACATATTATATATATCAAATGGAAGAAGGTCATTATGACGCTTACTTTCACGCATATGTTATGGTTAATGATAGTGTTATATGGTCTGGTGTGCAGCCTATTAGCATTGAGGGTGGTAAAAAAGTATGGGGTGAATATATTGGTGTCGGAGCTAACTTCAATCCAGAGCTTGTTGTCAACTCCACTCCTATGGCGTATGTGTCGGTCCAATACTAATGCAAAAGCAAATTAAAGAACGAAGCGAAAAAGTAAAGATAGAAACTCCTTATGGGACTATCGAATCTGATTCAGGCAATCATTATCTTGATATTGCGACAATTGTTATTATACTTATAGTCTGTGCTTTGCTTAAATCACAAATCGTTATGGCAGTAAAAAAATTTTTAAAAAAGAAATAATATGGATATAGGTGTATTAAATACTCTTGGTTATATAGAAGTGATTGAAATATCAATTTGGATAGGCATAATGTATTATGGTAAATGTTTAATAGATAGTAGGTTTAAATAATGCCTACTCCATATCATTGTCATGAATGTGATTCTCCGACTATGAACAAAAGCGGTATATGTGATCCCTGTATGGATGATTTATGGGAACCTACAACAGCAGATGATGAAAACAGACAACCAAATGATAATCCTTTAACTTTAAATGATTTAAGTCAACCTGATGGCGAACATAAACAAGAATAACGTATCTAAAGCAGAAGAAGCATTATTACTTGCTAGTAAAGATTTAATTGCTTTTGGTAAACTATTTTTACCTGAAGACTTTATGCGATCAGAGACTCCTCCTTTTCATTATGAGGTATCAGATAAAATTTCAGACCCAGAGAATAAACAAGTAGCTATAATTTTACCTAGGGGTCATGGTAAAACAGTTCTTACTAAATGCGATATATTGCAAAAATTTTGTTTTGCTAAAAAAAATGATCCATTATTTTACGGATGGGTATCAGCAACAGCAAAACTTGCAACAGGTAATATGGATTATGTTAAAACACATCTTGAGTTTAATGATAAAATTCTTTATTACTTTGGAAATCTTAAAGGAAAAAAGTGGACAGAGGAAGATGTCGAATTAAGTAATGGGTGTAAGCTGATTTGTAAATCGAACATATCTGGTATTCGTGGAGGAGCAAAACTTCATAAAAGATATGACTTAATAGTATTGGATGATTTTGAAGATGAGAATAATACAATTACTCCAGAAGCTAGATCAAAAAACGCAAACCTTATCACTGCGGTTGTTTATCCTGCTTTGGAGCCTCATACTGGTAGGCTTCGCATTAATGGTACACCTGTTCATTATGACAGTTTTATTAATAATCTTATTATGAGCAATGAAAAGGCTAAAAGAGATAAGGAAGATTTTGCATGGGAGATTGTTACATATAAAGCATTAGATAAAAAAGGTAATCCTCTTTGGGAGTCTTGGTTCAATAAAGAAAAGATGGAAGAAAAAAAGAAGTTTTATCGAGACTCTGGACAACCAGCAAAATTCTATCAAGAGTATATGATGGAGGTTCAATCGGCAGAAGATTCTATTTTCAATATGAATCATATAAAGTTTTGGAGAGGTCATTTTAATCACGATGAAGAAGGTGCAATTAATTATATAATTACTGAAGACGATGCTAAGCCAGTAAATGTATTTGTAGGAGTTGATCCAGCGACAGACTCAATGAGAAGGGAAGCTGACTTTTCTGTTATTATGGCTGTTGCAGTTGATATGGATAATACTGTATATGTTTTAGATTATGTCAGAGAAAGAGGATTGCCCGTATTAGCAATTCCTGGGGAAGGTAAAAAAGGTATAGTAGATTATATGTTTGATTACGCACATATGTATCATCCGCAATTATTTGTAGTTGAAGATACTACAATGTCTAGACCAGTTTTTCAAGCATTAGTTAGTGAATCTAGAAGAAGAAATGACTTTTCTGTAAAATTTAAAGAAGAAAAACCTGGAACTAGAATGAGTAAAAGGGATAGAATACAAGGAGTGTTATCTCAGAGGCTAGTTATAGGCGCATTAAAAATAAAAGAATCTCATTTTGATTTACAACATGAAATTGTTACATTCGGACCACGAATGTCACACGATGATACGATTGATGCATTAGCGTATGCGTGTAAATTCGCTCATCCGCCACACGGAATTACTTCAACAAAGGATGGTTTTAAACGCCATGTTAGTAAACCTAAAAGTTGGGTAGTAGCGTAATGGCAAAAAGGCAAGATAAAAAAGCCAAACGAGTGAGAGAGATGTTTGATGCGATTAACGCAACAAATAGACAAAATTGGCAAAAAGTGAATCAAAAGGGATATGATTTTTATCTCGACAATCAATTAACTAATACCGAAAAAACAACCCTTGAAGATCAAGGGATGCCTACATTTACAATTAATAGAATTATTCCTGTTGTCGAAATGCTAAACTTCTACGCCACTGCTTCCAATCCGAGGTGGCAAGCGGTTGGTGTAGAAGGTAGCGATTCAGATGTGGCGGCAGTCTTTGCTGATATATCTGATTATATATGGAACTTATCTAGCGGATCTACATTATTTGGAAATGCAGTAAACGATGCTATAACAAAGAGCATAGGTTACTTAATGGTTACTGTTGATTCAAATCAAGATAGAGGTATGGGAGAAGTAATAATTCAACAACCTGATCCATTTGATGTATATGTTGATCCTAAATCAAGAGATCCTTTGTTTAGGGATGCTTCTCATATTATTGTTAGAAAAGTTATGACTAAAACTCAGCTTATAAATTTAAAGCCTGAGCATGAAGCAAAAATTAAAAGATCATCAAGCACTTATACAACTGATTTTGATTATTCAGAAGCTACCTTAAATGATAACGATTTTCAATTTCAAGATGTTACAGAATCATTTGGTAAAAAAGGTGTTCCAGATGAAATGGTAGAATATTTTGAAACGTATGAACGTGAAAAAAGACCATTCTATAATGTATTTTATCAAGTATTACCTCCTCCAGAAGAAATGCAAAAAATACAGGAAGAAGTGCAAATCAAGTTAGAAGAAATGCAAAAAGAAATGGAAGTTGCTTTTGAAGAACTTCAAGTTAAATTGCAAAGAGCAGTAGAAGCTCAGGAAATGATTCCAGAAAGAATGCAACTAGAACTTGAGAAACAAGCAAAATTAGATCAAGAACAACTTCAAGCGGCAGAACAACAACTAATGGCTGAAGCACAGAAAAAAGCAACAATTATTCAAAACAAAGTTATAAGTGAAAAAGAATATAAAATAATAATGGAGGAAGAAGAATTTGCAAAGAACGTAACAGAGGCTGTTAAATTTTATAAAGATGGTATAAAATTGTGTTGCGTTTCTGGTGATGTTACATTATATGAATCACATTTACCAATAAGTCAATACCCAATTATACCAATTACATATAAATGGACAGGCACACCATTTCCATTAAGCGCAGTATCTCCTTTAGTTGGAAAACAAAAAGAATTAAATAAAGCACATCAATTAATGGTTCATAATGCATCATTAGGTTCTTCATTGAGATGGATGTACTATGAAGGAAGTATAGACACAGATTATTGGGAAAAGAATGCTACTGCCCCAGGTGCTTTGTTACCTGTTAATTCTGGATATGATAATCCAAAAGAAGTAATGCCAGCCCAATTATCTAATGCATTTTATTCTATTGTGCAAGAAGGTAAAGGCGATATGGAATACTTGGCAGGTATATATTCTTCAATGCAAGGGGATACAGGAAGTCAGCATGAAACATATCGTGGAATGTTAGCTTTAGATGAATATGGCACTAGAAGAGTAAAACAATGGTTAAAAGGTTCAATTGATCCTGCATTAAAACAAATTGGTGAAGTTGTGAAAGAATATTCACAAGCAGTATATCAAGCAAATAAAGTTTTTAGAATTGTTCAGCCTTCTGCAGTACAAGAAGAAAGAACAGTTGAAATTAATGTACCAATATATAATGATTTAGGTCAAGCTATTGGAAAATGGAGGGATTATGCCTCCGCAAAATTTGATGTAAGAATTGTTTCGGGTAGTACGCTACCCTTAAATAGATGGGCTTATCTAGCCGAATTGAAAGAGTTGATGAAACTTGGAGTTGTAGATGATGTTGCAGTATTAGCAGAAACTGATATTCGCAATAAAGAAAAGATTATGCAACGTAAGAGTTTATACGCTCAATTAACTGAACAATTAAATCAGTTACAAGAATCGTTAAAAGATAAGGATGGAACCATCGAAACACTTGAAAGACAGCTTGTACAAGCTGGTATTCAAGACAAAGTTCGCAATGCCGAAGCAGAAATAAGAAAAGGAGTAACCCAAACTCAAGGTAGGATGGCTCTCGCTGCTTCAAAGATGGAACAGGACTCTAAGTATGCACAAAAACAAGCATCCCTAGAAGTCAGTGCGATAAAAAAGTCTATGAATGGAAAAAAATAAAGGGAAATAATGGCAAAAGAAAAACAACTGGCAAACCCAGAGACAGAAAGCGCACACGTGCCTGAGAATGATGCACAAAAAGCGGTTTTTGGCTCCAGTGACGACTTCTTTTCAGCTCTAGATAATGATGTGAATTCCATGATTATCGATGGAGATAAAGAAGAAGCTGACGTCCCTCAACAGTCAAAAGAGGTAACTCAGGTAGAAACACCTGACTCCAATGTAGAAGCGACTGATTGGGAAAAAAGGTATAAAGACTCATCAAGAGAAGCTCAAAAAATGAAGAAGCAACTTGATGATGTAGAACCTTTTATCCCATTACTGGATACGATGAAAGATGATCCAGGGTTAGTAGGTACTGTAAAAGATTACCTACAAAATGGTGGAAATAAACAAAACGTAAAGGAAGCACTAGAGTTACCTGACGATTTTGAATTTGATATGGAAGAGGCTTTCTCTAAACCAAATAGTGATTCTGCCAAGGTTTTTAACCATACCATTGGAGATATTGTAGATACAAGAGTCAATCAACAGTTGACTGCTGAAAATCAAAATAGAGCTGAAGAAGCAAGTACTAAACAACGTGCAAATGAAGCTGACAGATTTAAGCAAGATACTAATATGAGTGAAACTGAATTTGACGATATGATGGATTGGGCAAATGATCATAAGATCAGCCTTGATGATATTTACTATTTAAAAAATAGAGATAAAGTAGCCGCTAATGTGGCAAACTCTACAAAAGCTGATATGCTTAATCAAATGAAAAATGTTCGGGAAATTCCTCAAAGTACTAGTTCGGTGAACAGTGTAGCACAGGAGACTGTAGACCCAAATAAACAAGTACTTGACTCTCTGAAAGCATTAGATGGAGGGGTTGATAACCTCTTTAGTTTTGCTGATGATTGATTAGTGTTTTCTTTCATACTGAAAGGAAAATACAATGGCTGATAGTCCTTTGTACTTAAGTACTCACGATCAAGCTCCATCATCTGCTGGTTCCTCTCCAGGTTCTGGAGGGGCGGGTATTGGCGATCTTAGGCGACGATATAACTTCGGTGGAGCCGTAAGTGAACTCGCAATAGATCAAACCCCGTTTTTTAGATTCTTAAATCAAGTTTCAAGGAAACCAACGGATGATCCAGAGTTTAAATCTCTCGAACAAAGATCCATGTGGCAAAAGCGTTATGCTTATGTTCTTGGATATGTAACATGGAATGGTTCAGACGCTATAAGCGGACTGACCTATGCAACCAATGCTCCCGATATTGGAAGTGGCGCAATTGCCGCTGATGCTCATATCGCTGTAAAAATGGGTGCTGATTATAAATCTGCTGGAAATATACAAAATATTTCTGGTCAAACAGGTGTAGCTGCAGGATCTGCAGGAACAAAACCAATTTTCTTTTTAAAAGATCAATTGGTTAAAATACCTATTACCAATGCTGGTGATGGCGCAAACTTTATTGTTTGTAAAGTTAAGGTAGACCCTGTAGATGACAGCAACCAAGTGAAGTTAGGTTTAAAAGTAGTGCGTGGTGCGCCTGCTCCTGCTTCAGGTAATTGGAGTTTTGCAAATGATGCTGGTAGCTCTTTTAAGAGTGCCGCAGCTGATTTGAAAGAAGAATATAAATGTTATGTAGTTGGTTCTGCATTTGCTGAAGGTTCTTCATTCCCAAGCACTTATAAGGATACACCTTACACAGATGTATGGGGATATACTCAAATCTTCAAAACTAGTATGCAGATGACCAATACTGCTCGTGCTACTTCATTGAAAATTGTACCAGATGAATGGGCAAGAGTATGGAAAAATAAACTAATTGAGCATAAATACGATATCGAACAAGCGTTATTATTTGGTAAAAAACACGCTGACGGAACGACTCGTTATACTCAAGGAGCTGTTGATTACATACTTCAAAGCGGTAATGTATTCTCACTTGATCTAGCAACAGATGGTAGTGGAACTACTTCTGATGATTTTCTAGAAAATATGAGTACATGGATGGATCCTCGCTATAATAATGCTAATGCTACATTATTTATGTGTAGCACTGCTGTATATAACTGGTTTCATAAATTAGCTGGTTATGTTAAAAGCAATGTTCAGCTTGGCGGTCAATATCGCTTAGACTTTAGCATTGTTGGTAGAAGCGTTAAGTTTGGATTGGATATGACTAAGATCAGAACTCCTTATGGAGATATGAATCTTGTTAGAAATATCCATCTTGACAGTGGTGCTGGTGGTGCCAAAATGGTAGCTGTAAATATGAAGCACGTTAAGTATAGACCATTGATTGGTAATGGCGTGAATCGTGATACTGCAATCTATGTTGGTGTTCAATCTCTTGAGAACACTGGTGTTGATAGACGAATTGACCTCATACAAACTGAGGCTGGTTTGGATATTGTTATGCCAGAAGCTCACGCAGTTTGGAAATAACGTAATGTTAATGGGTGTAGGGGAGTTTTATACTCCCCTCCCCAACATTGGAGAATTATATGGCAACATTTAAACAACAAATAGAAGCTCTAGCTGGATCAACTACAAATACTCAAGCTGAACAATGGATAGCTGATGGGATTAAAGACGTTATAAGTCGTTTTTCTGTATTACGACCTGAGTTGTTACATTTATTTTCTTCTGAGCAAAGCGCAGGAACAGGAACATATATAAATGGCAATGCTGGTACACACGCAGTTAGTTCTGGAGATACTGTAGATATAATTAATACTGCTAGAGTATATGATAGTAGTTCAGCAGTTGGTCTTACTAAATATGAAAATAGTACAAATGATTGGGTGCAAGTAAAAAGCGGAAGCACAGTTTTAGCTAAATTGCAACCCTACGAAAAAATTAGATTAGAAGAATCTTCTGTTGGTACACTAACTTTTGCATCTAATTCATTTACAGATGCTACTTGTGATACAACAAATACTTCTACAACAGTAACACATGATGCAAATGCAAAAATAGTGGTTGGTCTTTCTGTTAGCGGAACAGGAATACCTAGTGGAGCAAAAGTTGCATCAATTGTTTCATCAACATCTTTTACATTGAGTGCGGCTGCTACAGCAACTAACTCAAATCAAACTTTAACTTTTAATAACAATGTAGCGGTTAATATTATTTCTGGTTCTAGTGGTGGTTCATTAAGTATAACAGATGCTCATAGAGTATTATCTGTTCGCAGAGGAAGTAAAATAGCCACAGAAATTAAAGAATCAGATAGATTTTATGCAAGTGATACAACTTCTCTTAGGAGAGCAACAAACGAATATCCAGTCTTTTATGTGTCAAATGGTTCATTATCAATAATCCCATCTCCAGATTCTGCATCTAGATTACACGCATCTATAGTTCAATATGGGGCAGTATCTAATTGGGATTCAGGAACATCTGCAATTGCAAGTTTTCCTAAAGAATTATATAGAATGCCTTTATATTTTGCATCTTGTAAAGTTTTAGAAGAAAGAATGGTCGGGTATAGTTTGCCGAATGATTTGTCGCTACCAAGTGTTCCAGTGGCACCTTCGGTTACTCTCTCCCTAATAAGTAGTTTAACAACTGTGGCTATGCCTAATGATGTTAGCTTACCCGTATTCACTCCTATATCCGACCCTCCTATAGCTGATTTAGACTTATCTAGCGTTGGTCCTCCTTCAGTCCCAGAAGCACCAGCTTTTGTTATTGGCGATGCGGAATTACAAGCAGAATATAATGCACAAACAATGACCTTAGATGGAACTGCTCCAACCTATGCGCCTCCTGTTATGAATCCACCAGATTGGTCTGATGCAAATGAATGGGTTGCTGATGCTGTAAAAGGCGAAGATCCTGAGATGGTAGCCGCTAGGATGAGTGTTATTAATGGTCAGATACAAGAATTTTCATCAAACCTTCAAGACTCTTTAAATCAATTCAATAAAGAGAATGCACAATATCAAGCCGAAAATCAAAGAGATACTGCTGAATTTCAACAGAATACTCAAGCACTTATACAGAAGATGTCTTTAAGTACTAATGTTGATCTTCAAAACAAAGCACAAGAATTGCAAAAACAAACTCAAGAGTACGCTAGTAAAATGCAAAGATACCAAGCAGAAATGACTAAATATCAAGCAGATTTAAATGAAGTTGTTACACTTTGGAATAGCAATGAATTACAAGTTGAGTTTGCTAAATGGCAAATTAAGTTTCAACAGAATCTAGGAGAATATCAAGCAGAGGTTTCTGCAATATTACAAAAATATCAAGCTGATATATCTAAGAAATCTGGTCTTACACAAGCAGAAGTATCTGCATATAGTGCTGAGTTGCAAAAAGAATCAACAAGAATAAATTCAGATGTGTCTATATATCAAGCTGAACTTGGAGGTTATTCTTCTGAAGTTCAGACATTAGTACAAGATTTTAATACACAGATGCAAAAAGCTCAGACTGATTACCAATGGTTACAGTCTCAATTACAATTTGTTATGAATGAGTATGAAAAAGCATTTGCATCATATCAACCTAAAGGATAGGAGAATATAATATGGCAACAACAAGAGTAAAGGTTGGTAGTAGCGCATCAGTATATCATAGACACGCAGCTTCAAACGATGCACCTGTTTCAGATGTAGGAACTAGTGAAGCGTTAGCGAGTGGTCTAGGTAGCTCAAGTGACTTTGAACTTTTAAACAACGACACTACAACTTGGACCGATGAAAGTAGTGTAGCTGCCGCAAGTGGAGATACTGCAATGGAATCATTAGCAAGTCCGAAATTAATATGGATAAAGCATAGTGGTTATCAAGATTCAGCTAAAGCTACTGCAAGTACAGCTACTACTAAATTAATGATAGGGATAGGAGGAACATCTGCAAATGGATTTATATCTTTATATCCAGATCAATCAATAGTTCTAACTGCTCCTTTTGGGTCTGCAGTTGATAACTTAAATGACTTTGACATGAGTACTTCTGCTTCAGAAGCAGTTTATGTTGAAGTAAAGGCGATGGTAGACTAATGACAGTAAAAGAAGTAATGGAAAGAGTTCCGACTACAAATTCTGGTTATGCTATGGCATATATAGATGATGCATTAAAGGAGATACAATTACTGATTGAAGATAATATGGTAGTTGGGACTCTTGACTTAGTAAAAGATACTAGATTTTATCCATTCCCTCCTGAAATGGAAGTAATGAAAAGTATATCTATATATGATACTGATGAAGAAGAATATGTAGAGATACAAAGAATTATAAATGTTAATACAGATGATAAGGATAATGCATAATGCGTAAATACGGATATTATCTCTTCGGAAGAAATTTAGCAATTGTAGTAGAAAGCAAGACTGTAAATGGAAAATTTATAAGTCCTGATGAATCAATAACAGCGGCTGCTGATGGCAGAGCTGGTATTAAGATTAAATTTCTTAAATCACCAGGATTAAAAGACGCATCAGATAATGCTATTACTAAAGCTACTAATGAAACTGATACATTAGATGTGGATAATCAATTAGCTTTAGCAGTTGTTGATTACGTTAAATCTAAATTCGCAGAGAGCGAAAAAGATTATGAAAAAATGCAATACCACATGAATGAGTTTAAAAGAAGAGTCCAAAGATATCAAAATAAAAAGATGGGCGGAGGAAGAATGATGATTCCTTCTAGTCCATATGCAATTAGATGAGTTGGAATACAACTACTGTAGAAGCTGAAGCTAACTGGACAGTTGAAGAAGTAGCACCATCTTCTACCATAACTGAAGCGGTTGTTGAAACATCTAGCACATGGAATGTTTCTAATATTGAAACATCATCTACTTGGAGTGTAAGCAATCCTATGATTGGACTTGATGTTGATAGATGGGCAATATTAGAAGCAGTGCCTCTTTATTTTACTGAAAAAAGAATATGGAGTGAATTGAAAGTAGCTTGGAGTTAATATGAGTGTAACATTAACAGGTCAAAGAATAATTGATACATATATGCAACTTCTTCATCTTGAAAGAGGTGTAGAGTCAAGTGTAGGTACTGTAAGAGATGGAGATGGAACTTTAAGTGCATTATCTGTTAGCACATCTAGAGTAGGTGCAGTATCTGGTGCATTATTATTGCAAGGTGGTTCAGATATAACATCTTCTGCAGTAGAATTGAATTATCTAGATGGCTCTATCCCAGGAACTGCTGTTGCTAGTAAAGCAGTTGTTTTAGATGCAAATAAAAAATTAGATGAAATGGGTCTTGGCTCGGTCCAATTCTATTCAACTTCTCCTGGATCAGTTACAGCAGGAGTATTGAGATATGATGGAACAGATTTATTTTTAGGATATTCTAGCTAATGAGTAAAATAGATATGGAGCCAAAAAGTATTGAGGTTAATATAAAAAATCAACCAAATGTGGAATTTTCTATACATGATACAGAATTATTACTTAGGGTCTTATTGGAGACTCAGTACTCTGGCAGAGATGTTGCTCAAGCTACAGATACTATTGCTAAAGTAAGAGAAGTACATGATAGATTACTTAAAAAAAGAGAATTAATAAAGTAAGGAGTTAATAATGGCTAGTTGGAAAAAGATAGTTACAGAAGATAGTGCAAACCATATAGCGCAAACATCAGCTTTAGCTGATCACTTAAACGCAACTGGAGCTGGAGATAGATCATTTACTGCTACTCCAGAAGTATTGTTTCAAGATGCGGCTAGTGAAACTGGATCGTTGGCAAAAGGAACTGGTAATCAATTTTTAAGAATGAATACAGCTGCAACTGCACTTGAATGGGATTCACTTGATGTGGTAACTGGAAGCGGTACTGCTACGGCAACAGCTGCTGGTCTTACTGTATTAAGTGAAAATGAAAATCAAATAAAGACATATGGTTCTGGTAATTCAATTACAATAGGATTTCCAGATAATGTTACAATAGATGGCGATTTAATTGTTACTGGTAATAATGTTACTTTTGGTAATGGTGAGATGATAGATAATGTTACTAATGCAAAAATTAAAATTACTGCCGATACTACTGAAGTAACTGGCGATTTACAAGTAACTGGTAATGATATTAAGTCATCTTCTGGTACGCCACTTAGTTTGAGTGGTGATAATGTTACTGTAAATGGTAATCTTACTGTATCAGGATCACAAACGATTGTCAATACTGAAACTATCAGCCTTGATGACAATGCAATTGTTTTAAATGGTAATGCGACTGGCACCGCATCTGAAGATGCTGGTTTGGTTATTGAACGTGGTGATGATGCTAATACAGCATTATTTTGGGATGAATCTAATACACTTGGTTCAGGTGGTGGTCGTTGGGCAGTAGGCGCGGCAACTGAAAGTGGATCTGCTGGTGCTACAACTTTTAGTGCTACACCTTATGGGTATTTAGCTACTGTAAATGTTGGCACTTCTACTCCAGACTCAAGTACAAATGGTGATGGTATAGGATCTTTTGTAATTGACACCGATGATGCTAGTGGACAAATATGGGTTAGAATGTCTTAATGCGGTTAAACGCAGATGAGCTGATGTTTCTAATACAAGCATCTAAACTTAGTAATATCAAAGGAAAGGATGCAAAATTAGTTGCTCCTATAATAGATAGGTTAGTTAAAGAATTTGAAAAGCGAGTAGAAAAAGAAAATGGCGAGTTGGAAAAAACTAGTAACATATAATACTGGCGATACAATAACTGTATCTAATCCTTCTGCTGATACTCACGCAGTTAATAAGGGTTATGTTGATACTGCTGTAGAAGGAGAAAATACATGGAATAGGGTAAATACTACTCTTTCACCCAATACGACTGGAGATAATTTAGCTAATCTTGGCACTATAAGTTCTGGAGATATTACAACTACTGGCGATTTTTTAGTTTCATCAAGTGACCCAACAATTACGATAAAGCGTAGTAATAATACTGCTTATGCTGGTCATATAGATTTCACTAATAGTGCAGATACTTTAGGATGGCAACTTGGAACAAATATATTAGTAGGAGATGGAACTGGCTTTGAAATTAATTATCTAGGTTCTAACAAACTTAGCATAACTACAGGTGGTAATACTACAGTTTCTGGAAATTTAGTTGTCAGTGGTGATTTGACTATATCGGGTTCTACTACAACTGTAAATACTGCGACTATTACTGTGGAAGATCCATTAATAAAATTAGCAAGTGGAAATAGCTCTGCTGATACAGTAGATATTGGATTTTATGGATTATGTGATCCAAGCGGTTCTCAAGATACTTATACAGGTCTAATAAGAGATGCCTCAGATGGTGAATATCACTTGTTCGATTTATTACAAGCAGAACCAACAACAACAATGGATACAAGTGGTACTGGTTTTGATCATGCTGATTTAACAGTTGGAGCTTTAACAGTAGATGACACTTTAGGCGTTACAGGAGAAGTTACTCTATCCTCTCATTTAAATATGGGTGATGCAGATAGAATTAAATTAGGCAACACTGCGGGGGATTTTGAACTTTATCATATTGGTGGTTCAATAAATGTTATTAGTGGTGGTGGTGGTCTAGTTTTACAAACAGATGATACTTCGTATGGTATTCAAATGGGTACATATACTGATGGTGAGACAATGTTTAAAGCTCTTAAAAATGGAGCTGTAACTCTTTATCACGATAATGCAGTAAAATTTGCTACAACAAGCTCAGGGATTTCTGTTACTGGCACTGTTGATGCTACTAATTATAAAATTGGTGGCGGTCAAGGATCAGATGGTCAAGTATTAACCTCTACTGGTTCTGGAGTTGCTTGGGAAGCTGCTACTGGTAGTGGTCATTGGGATAGAGATACTAGTGGTTCGTTTCCAGTCTTATCTCAAGGAACTGATAATGATATAGTAAAAGTAACTTCTGCTGACGGAGCTAATCGTAACACATATATATTTGAAGTAGTAAATCTTGATCAAACAGCCGATCAAGGTTATGGAGCTAAAATACAATCTGGTAATAATGCAACTGATAGTACATTAGTTATTAGAGATAGAGCTGGAAATGATACTGCAAAATTTAAAGGAGATAGAAGTTCTAATTTTTATGGCACAACTATAGTAGACAATTCAACTGAGGCAATTTTTAGAGTAAAAAGAAGTACAAGATATGGTGAAATTGCTCAAAATAGTAGTGGAACTGTATTTACAGGACTACAAGCAGATGGCGATACAGGATTTCAGATTTCTTCTTATGGGGCAAGTTTGATTTGTCCATTAGGTGTAGGCACTTCAGATGCATCTCATAGGACATTAATTTTAGGTGGAAGACCAAGTAATACTAACCATGTAACTCTTGGATTTGATTCAGGTGGAACATATAGAGGGGCTTGGGATTATTCCGCATCAGATGGTTCAATGAAATGGTGGAGTTATGATAGTGGATGGACTGAAAAACTTGCTATATATAGCTCTGGTGCAACTACATTTTCAGGTGATGTAACTATATCAAATTCAATCCCTTTAATTTATATGAATGACACCTCTGGTAATGATAACAATCAAATAATTTTCCAAGCAGGTGGCGGTAATATTTTTAGAATTGGTACTGATATAACTACCAATAATGGAACACAAGCATTTGAAATAACTAATGGCGGTGGAAATAGTGCATGGCTTTCTATTAATTCAAGTGGCGATGCTACATTTGCAGGGGATGTTTTACTAAGTGGAAACAATAAGTTTGGCAGTACAAGTTCTTATATAAGAGCAAATCCAACAGCAAGTGATTTAGTAATATATAGTGGTAATAGTGCGGCAGGGGATATTCAAATATTTGGGAGAAGATATATTTATTTTTTCGATATAGATGCTTCGAATGCTACCAGATTCACATTTGACACTTCAAATGGTAACGCCACATTTACAGGTGCAGTAACAATAGACCCATCAGGAACAACAGAACAATTATTACAAATAACTAATACCAAAACAGGAGATTGGAATGAAATGGTTAACGTTCTTTCTCCAAGTGCAAATAATGGTATTCATACTGCTGGAATTTATTTTGGTAAAGCTAGAAGCACAGACAATTTAGGACATTTAACATTTATTCCAAATGCAACAGCTTATCAAAGTGAAGTTGCTATTGGAATATGGGGAAGAAATGATTTATTAAAACTTAGAGGTGATGGTCAAGCTCTATTTGCAGGAAAAATTGGAGTCGGTGGTAGTCCAACAGGACATATAGAAGCAAATCAATCAGAAAATACTGTAGTTGATACAAGTGCTACAGATTCTCAAAGAGATAAAGGTGCATCTATTGTAGCTTATAATCAATCTACTACAAGTAACAGCTTTGCTCAATTTGTATTGAGAACAGGAGATAGTGGCACAGGAGCAATAAGACTTCTTGGTTTAAGGTCTGGTAGTGATAACTCTGAATTTCAAATACACAAGGATGAAGTTAAAAGATTTATCATGGATAGTAACTATACAACTTTTACAAATACTAAGCCTGTTATGTTTCCTGGAAATGGAACTGCAAGTTCTTATATCACTATTGGTGGTGGAACGACTATGGCTAGTCAAATAAGAATGATATATGATGATGGTGGCTTAAGACTTATGTCTTATGGTGCAGATACTTCAACTAAAGGAAAATATAGATTTGATGCATTAACAAGTAATGGTACTGAAGCAACTGTATTGCAGACAGATACAAATGGGAATGCTACATTTGCAGGGAATGTAGGAGTAGCTGGAGCCGCAGGTGGTCACGCACTTACAGTAACTGGTGAAGTTAAATTTAATCTAAGTGGTAGTGCTAATATGACAATTAATACTGTTGGTGGCGATGCTGCTTATTATATGACTGATAGTGATGGTACTATACAAGTTAATGTTGATACAGAAGGTAATTCTTATTTTAAAGGTGGTAATTTTGCAATAGGGCATAGCTCACCCACAGATTTATTGCACGTCAAAGCAACAAGCGGTAATGTTTATGGAATAATTGAAACTACAGGCACAAACCAAGCAGCTGGTCTTTATTTAATAGGTAATGGTAATGATGAATCAAGATTATATTTTGGAAATGAAAGTTCAAGTAATATAGGTAGAGTTGTATATGTTCATGGTGATAACTCTATGCGATTTACAACAAATAGTTCTGAAGCTATGAGGCTTGATTCTTCACAAGATGCTACATTTTACGGGAATGTGACCATACAAAAAGAATTAACAGTAAATAAAAATGCAACAGACAGCTATCAACAACCTATTCGTTTTATGCAACACTCTTCTTGGTCTGACATTCGAATGGGTGCTCAAGGTAATGAATGGTGGATTGGTTCAAACGTAACAAGGTCAAGCGATGGATTCACTCAATCTGGAGCAGCATATAAAGGTTCTGCAATTAATTTCTTTAATGGTGATTTATATTTCAATACAGGTATAGCTGTAGGCGGCACTCAAGCCTACACTTCAAGATCAGTAACTTTTGAATCAAATGGGAATGTTGCATTTAATAGTAGTTTTGTAGGTCAAACCAAAAACCAAGCATCTGCAACTGAATTTAGAGTTCAAAATAATACAGGAAATACTTCTTCTAATGCTATGATAACTGCTTGGACTGGCGGAGCTTCTAGCGGTGATCCACTATTTAAATTAACGACAGAAGCTACTACTTGGTCAATAGGTTTAGATAATAGCGATTCTGATTATTTTAAAATAAGTGCTAGCGGGACTGTTGGGTCTAGTACATCTCTTACATTGGGAGGTACTTCGGCAGTTTTTGCAGGAACTATAACCGCAGGAGGTTTAATAAGAACTTCATATAGCGGAGCAGCAGGTATTGAAGTAGATAGCTCTAATGGTGGTGATGCGTATATAGACTTAGCAAACGCTTCAGTTAATTGGACTATAAGAAATACAGATAACCTAATACTTCAACATGAAGGTACTGAAAAATGGAAGATAGATAGTGCAGGAACTGTAACGCATACAGGGGTTGTCATTTCATCAAGTTATTTCCAATCAAATTCAACAGGTATTGCTTTTAGAGTAGGTTCTCTAGCTTATGATACACTTTATTATGCTTCTAATAATAGGATAGGTTTTGATGGAGCAACTACTCAAAGATTTGAATGTACAACTGCTTCATTTACAGGTAATATTACAGCTACTTCATTTGCTGGTAAATTAGTAGGCAATCTTACAGGGGCTCCTGATGCAACAATTTGGTGTGTTTCTAACGACTATACAAATTGGGGAATTTTTTATGATGAAGGCTCTCCTGATACAATAGATTTTAGAGCTTCTGGATCTACAAAGGCACACATTAGTTTAGATGATGGTGATTTTTATGGAAGGTATATGGATGCAGAAAGATTTAGAGATAGAGATAATACTGCTTATTATTTAGAACCTGCTGCTACAAGCCATTTATATGCTCTTAATGTATATGGAAGTATGAAAATAACAGCAGTTGCTAACGCATCTTACGGGTGGGAATACCACACAACTGAAACAACTAGAGCTTTTCATATTTATAGTGGAGGCACAGGAGATAATGGATATTTTGGCGGTATAGACCACGGAAGTGGTACTACAAATTTTGCAATCCATAGCGATGCTTCTCATAATAGTTATATGTGTGTTACTGGAGCGAAATTTGGGCTGGGGACAGGAAGTCCTGAAGTAAAGTTAGACGTTCATTCACATGGAACAGAAGTTGCCGCTGTATTTGGAATGGCAGATGATGGAACTGTTTTTGTAACCACAAGAACGGCAGAGACACAAAATAATTATGGTGCATACGCATTTATGGTTGGTTCTGCTGCTGTAGATGGTGTTGGTTCAGCTAACACAACTGCTTTTATTTCATCTGCGGTTGTAAATAGCGGTGGAGTATTAAAAGGTAATTTAAAATTCCATACAAATTATGGAGATGATTTAGGCAACCCTGTCTTCGATCTAAATGAGAGTGGTCATGCACAATTTGTTTCAAAAACAAACTACAATAGGATATTTATTGGAAGTACTAGTGCCGCACATTCAGGTTCTATTTATGCATATGCTAATACAATCGGATTTTTAGACGTAAATGGGCATTGGGCATATGAAATTACTACTGCTGGTAATCATACTTGGAAGACAAGCAATGTAGTTAAGATGACACTAGCTAATAATGGTAATTTAACTACTACAGGCAATTTTATAATAGCGGCTGATTCTACAGGCTCAGACCAAAGATTAAAATTAGGAGCATCTGCTGATTTACAATTATGGCATAATGCTACTGATAGTGTTGTAGCTAATTTTAATACAGGTAAAATGTATTTATGGAATTATGCCGATGCCGACACTTATATCGGTTCTTGGGATACTACTCAATTAATTCTTGGAGAAGAATCAGCAACATTTGAAGGAAGTACAGTAAATTTTGGAGGCTCAAGTAGGGGTAAAATAACTAATTATGGTTCACATGATATGCAATTACATAGCGTATATGGTATCTCTTTTGATGCTGATTATAATTGGGATTCTGCCACTATGCATGGAATTACATCTACAGATCATAATAATAATGCAGGTGTTGGTATGTCTATTAATTCTTATAATGATATAACATTTCATATGGATACAGATAGTAGTGATACAAATTCATATTTTAGAATAAAGGGGAATACCACAGGTAGTGGCGCATCATCATTTTGGGTTAGGCATGATGGTGAAGTATGGTGTGCTCTAAATATAACAGCAGATGCTTTTAATACTGGTGATATCAATATGAAAAATGATAAAGGAGATTTTACGCTTTCTGAGGAAGCTGATTTTATTAAAATAAGAAATAATAAAACTGGAAAATTTTATAGATTAGTTATGGAAGAAATAACTGATGATTAATAATAACAAACAGGAGAAGAACAATGGCTGATAAATTCACAAAAAAATCAGTTGCATCTAGTGAAGCTGCTGATGCATGGAAGGATACTATAATTGAAAAAGAAGTCCAACCAGCAAAAGTAAAGTCTGATGTAACTTATCGCCAAATGGAAAATCAACTAGCTAGTCTAGTTTCACAGATTTCTAGTCTTGGTGATCAAAAAACAGCTTTAGAGGCAGAGATGGCGAAAGTTAAATCTGCGGCTGAAAGTTAAACAATAACAAAGGAGTAAACTATGCAACTTGGAGAAGTAGCAGCTGCTATGCCTACAATTCAGAAACTTATGGATTCTAAAGTGAAGGCAGTGATAGCATTTCGTTTGGCAAAATTCGCTAAACAAGTAGAACCTCACATGGAGTCTTACGATAAGATTCGTCAAGAATTACTTGAAAAGTATGGAACAAAAGGCGAAGCTGAAGGTGAAGACGGACAAGTAAGGTATACTTTTGAGAATGGTCAAGCGGAAAAGTTCACAGCAGAACTTACTAAACTACTTGATGAAAAAATTGATCTTAAAATCAAAAAGTTTAAGGTTAGTGATTTCAAAGATGCAGAGCTGACACCTAGAGATATGCTTTCTTTAGAATGGGCTTTGACTGACAAGTAAGTACGATGGGCATCCCCACTCGTTGTAGTGGGGGTGCATATAATATGAAACCAAGAACAATAGAGAACTTATATGGAATGGATGGAGTTTTATCAAGAGTATGGTACTGTAGGGGTAATGGTTGCCATTGCAGTATGGATGATTGTAAGACAGGGGAAAACGAATGATCGTAACTCTGCTTCAATTGAAGATTTGACTGTTGAGAATAGGGCGCAATCTGAGACATTAGAAAATATGGAAGGAATGATAATAAAATTGATTGATCGGCATAACACATCTGATAACGATTCAGATAGACGATATGAGAATACGATGGAGAATGCAGATAGAAGACATGAAAAATTAACACAAGAACTAAGAACTCAGAGTAATGAGTTATTTTATATTAAAGGAAAGATGGATGCTTCAAAATGAGTGTTGAAAGCTATAGAACTGAAGTTACTGCTAAACTAGTAAAACTAGATGAGAGACAAATCTCAATTTTTAAAACTCTACAGAGAATAGAGAAACATTTAGATAAACTTAATGGTAAAACCGAATCACATACTAATGACATTACAGTTATTAAAACCTGGGGTGCAATTACTGTGGTTGTTTTACCTATAATAATAAACCTAATAATGAGGATAATATAATGGATCTAAAAGCAATGCTAGTAGCGGCAGCTGAATCTCAAGCTGATAAAGTTAAAGATGATATGATGTCTGCTCTAAATTCTAAAGAGATGGAAGAAAAGATTGCATCAGCAATTAATGCAAAGATTAATCTTCCTTTCATACCTGAAGATAAAGAACAAGAACTATTTGAAAAGATAGTAGATGTAGTCACAGATTTGTTGGCAGGACTTTTCGAGGGAAAGTAATGAGAGTCACTTTTGGACAGATAGTTGACGCAGTATTAAAGCGAGAAGGTGGATTGGTAAACGATGCTGACGATAAAGGTGGATTAACTAAGTTTGGTATAAGTCAAAGAGCTTTTCCAGATGAAGATATTGCAAAACTAACAGAAGTAAAAGCTAAACAAATATATCTAGAACATTATTGGAAGCCTTCTAAAGCAGAAAGATTGCCAGAATCTATTCGTGAAACATATTTCGATATGGTAGTGAATATGGGGCAAAGAAGGGGCGTGAAGATACTTCAAGAAGCCTGTAATCAAAAAGGCGCGAAATTAGACGTTGATGGAAGAATCGGTCCAAAAACGATCAAAGGCGCAGATAGGTTAGAAAAGGATCGCTTAACTGCTTTTAGAGTCTTACACTATGCAAAAATCGTCTTAAAGAACGCATCACAAATGAAGTTCTATTATGGATGGTATAGGAGATCAATAGAAATATGACAAATCAACGCCACAAAGAAGCAGTGCTACTTGCTAAAGATTATGGTATCAAGTATGCGGCTGAAGTATATGATGTACACCCAAGAACTGTACGCAAATGGAGACAAAAGATAAATAAGGAAAATTGTACTTTTGAAGTAGAAGATCTTCCAACTGGTAATTTGCCTATAGATAAACTGATTGAAGATAGAATAAGAAGATATAATCTAAAGAATGATTATATGACTCAAGCTGAATTAATCAATGTAAAGATTAAGGTAGATGGTCCAATTGGTATAGCACATTTTGGTGATCCTCATGTTGATGATGATGGAACAAATTTAGAAATGTTATTAGAGCATTCTAAGATTGTAAATGAAACAGATGGAATGTTTGCAGGAAATGTTGGAGATGTCCAGAATAATTGGATAGGTAGGATTGCTCATCTATATAGTCAACAATCAACTAGTGCAAAAGACAGTTGGAGATTAGCAGAGTATTTCATTTCTTCTGTTCCTTGGTTGTATCTTGTTGGTGGTAATCATGATGCTTGGAGTGGTTCTGGTGATCCGTTAGAATGGATTATGTCGCATCAAGGTGGAGTATTTAATAATTGGGGAGTAAGGTTAAATCTTCAATTCCCTAATAAAAAGATAGTTCGCATAAATTCAAGACATGATTTTAAAGGACATTCTATGTGGAATACTGCTCATGGAGTTTCTAAAGCAGTTCAGATGGGACATAGAGATCACATACTGACTTGTGGTCATACTCATGTTTCTGGATATCAAGTGTTAAAGGATCCCGCTACTGGATTGATTAGTCATGGATTAAGAATAGCTAGTTATAAGATACATGATAGATATGCAGTAGAAAAAGGATTGCCTGATCAAAATATATTCATGTGTCCTGTTACTATTATTGATCCTCAGTATGATGATAATGATCCTAGATTGGTAACTACAATATTTGATCCTATAGAAGCGGCAGATTATTTAACATGGAAAAGGAGCAAACATGGCAAAAATTGATGATGTATATGAAGAAGCAGATGGAATGATGACAGATTGGGATTGGTTTATTAATCAACCTAAGTATTATCAAGCTGAAATTATGAAAGGTAAATCACCTGATAAAAAAGTAAAAGTATCGGAGTATTTAAAGCGTCATGCCAAGAAGAAGTAAAGAAATAAATCCATTTGATGGTGGCTTAAATAATTTTTCTGATCCTAGAGATATAGAAGATAATGAATTAGCTGAAGCTACTAATGTAGATACTAGCAATGCTGGTAGATTAAGAGTAGGGGATACTTTTAATGTAACAGGAAGTGCTGAAACATTTGGTACACCATTAAGAGGTAGAGGTTTGTTTCATTATAATAGTGATTATACTAAAACGCAAGGAGAAGGCGATACTGAATATTTGCTAATGACTGATGTTGCTGATTCTAGTGTATGGAGACAAGTTGTAGGTGAAACTACTTGGACAGAAGTTGATGATACTTGGGGGAATAGTCCTGATACAGATTATTATGTTGTAGATGGGGCAGTAAGATTTTCAGATAAAGATGCAGTAGATAATCATGCAGTAACAAATGATACAAGATTTCTTGGAGTAAGTAAACAAAGATTATGGAATACAGGTACACCTGCAGTTAATCTAATATCAGATAAAGCCTATATATATGAACCATATGCGGGAAAAGTAGTATTTAATTCTGCTGATCCTGTAAATGAAAGTATTGATGACGGAACATTGTTATTAGACTTGCAAGAAAAGACAGGGTCAAAAGATACGTGGACAAATGATTTTAATTATAATCCTTTAGGTTCTATTACTACTATAAATGGAGATCCGACTCTTGGTGCTGGAAGTCTTAATGGTAATTCTGGTGAATCTAATAGCAGCAGTGAAGGGATGCATGGTAAATATACAAGCATGACAATTGGCTCTGGTTGGGGTGGGGATACAATAACAGCTCCTAGTGGAGGATCAACTAAATTCCTATCTATTGTTAAAAGTAGTAGTAGCAGTGATTATGTTAAAACTATTTTAAGATTTATTGTTCAAAAAGATTATACAGATAAAAGTATATTTATAAAAATATATGTTGCTAATGAGGCAAAAGCAAATATGACTGATGTTGCTTTTAAGGTTAGAATAGGTAATGATATAGCAAATACAGGAACAAGTAGTAATGATTGCTATTTATATTATGTTGGTCAATCTCAAATCACTTCAGATGATTGGACTGAAATAGAATTTAAATATGGAGAACATGATGAAGTTGAAGGTAGTCCTAATGCCGCCAGTATAGATCAAGTAGCTGTAGAAGCTGTGTTTAGTTCTGATGCTTTAGTACATTCTAATGCTGGACAATTTTCTTTTGCTATAGCAGATGTTGCAGTAGGTGAAAGCACAAGAGGTTTGTGGAATGGATGGTATAAATGGTTCTATAGTTGGATATATGATAAAAAACAAGAATCAAAAACAAAAGAATTGGCAGGTCAATCTTCTCCTAGACAAATAGAAAACAAAATACTACAAGCAAAAGTTCAAGCAAAAGATAGTTCTAGTGCATGGGAGGCTGGTAGTAATAATGCTTACACTAAAAGGATTACTGGTGCTAATGTATATTATGCTGAGTACGATTTAGATGGAAACCCATTAGATGAAGATAAAAAATTATTTATGAATGTAGATTTTGAAAGAGGAGTAAAAAAGCCAGGAGAAGAAACATATACAGTATGGAATACTTCTGCTATTGCTAATAGCTCTCATACTCAAAATACATATGTACAATATTTTGACACTCCTTTGATTGATACTTTTCAAACAACTGCTGGATACGTAGAAGATGATAAGTTAGATAAAGTAAAGTTTAAAACTTCTGCAGTAATGAATAGAAGAGCATATGTTGGAGATGTGAGAGTGTGGGAAAGTGGTCAAGCAGATGCTCAAACTATTAGATATAGTGATAGAATTTATAAATCAGAACCAAATATGTTTGATGTATTTACTGAATTAGGATATATAGATGTAGCTATTAATGATGGTGATACAATTACTGCCTTAATGGGTTATGGTGATTATCTATTACAGTTTAAAAAGAGAACAATGTATTTGATTAATGTTACACAAGATATAGAATACCTTGAAAAGCAATATGAATTTAGAGGAGTTTGGGGTCAAGGTGCTGTATGCAAAATACCAGAAGGTATAGCTTGGGTAAATGATTATGGAGCATTTCTTTTTAATGGAAATGAAGTAATAGATTTATTGGGTAAGAAAATAGATAGAATTGTGTGGGAACAATTTGTTGGGACAGACCCTATAATAGGATTTAAACCATTAACTCAAGATATTGTTATACTTAGCCAATGTAATGCTGGTACAGTATATTTATTTAATATACCTACAGAATCTTGGACACATCATAATATAAATCAGAATCAACCAATTTTTAGTGGCTTAGCAACTAATATGGTTACTTTGAATGATGGTACATTAAAAATGTTTACAGACTATAGTAATGATTTAAAGGTGCATAAATGGGATGATCCATCGGGAGATCAATATTTAATTATACAAACAAAAGATCAGACTCTTGGCGATCCAGCTCAAAGAAAGACTTTAAAAAAGATATATATATCTCATAAAGGTACAGGAACTATGCCAACTGCTAAATATATAACAGATAATGGAGGAACATCAGTAGCTCGAACTTTAACTAATAGCACTACTAATAATGGGACATTCCCAGCTTCTTCTACTTATACTATGACGGCTTTTACTCCTACAGATGCTACACAAGCAAATAATAAATATAGTTATCAAGTATATATTACAGGTGATGCTGATCCTAGTTTTGTAATTAATGATATTAATCTTGTATATAGGGATAAAACTTTGAAATAATGGCTAGTAGATCAACAAGAAGAATGAGGCATATGAGCCAAGGTAAACAAACCAGTGGCTCTGCACAAAAAGGTAAAAAGGTAACTGAAAAAGTTGCTGGTTCTGGATATAGAGAAGCTCAATATATAAAGGGTAAAAAGTTCTACAGTCCTTTGAGTACTGATCCAAATCAATCTATAACGGGATCAACAACTAGTATAACTGTATCTGGTGGCGCACTAGGAGGTGGAACAACTGGTGGAGTAACTGTTCATAGTGAATTGTCTAATTTGGATACTGACGATCATACAATGTATGTTCATAATACAGTAGCTAGAACAATAAGCGCAGTACATACTTTTACAGGTAATGTTGTATTTTCAGCCACTCCTCAGATATACGATCTATCTGTATCAAACCCTAGCTCTGTTTATACAAGTCTTAATCATGATAGTTTTGCTGGATTTGTTGCCAATGAACATATTGATTGGACAAATGCAACTTCTAATTTTTCTACTTCTGGAACTGTTGGCGGTGGAGTAGCTACGTTTACGTCAGTCAAAAGCCCATCGTTAACGACAGCTGCTTCCACTGCCATGACTATTAATCCAACCACTAGTCTTTCTATTATACCTGGGAATGGAGGTATAGTTATTGGAG
>VTLG01016190.1_pt1 | contig 56496 bp, 72 predicted proteins | sample 4694571 | NCBI WGS metagenome assembly VTLG01 (sample SAMN12604809, study PRJNA352737) | marine metagenome | biome: ENVO:00000447; feature: ENVO:00000209|ENVO:00000569|ENVO:01000036; material: ENVO:00002151; isolation source: viral sequences binned using virsorter ... | reverse complement strand
GTGCTCTAATGCCTTCTCACGGTTTGCCACTTCGGCAAACCGGACAATTCTCTTTTTGAAAGGATAGGACGATGGACTGGAGAACGCTGGACAGTTTGGCCCGTGCGATCGTTGCCGATGATATGTCACTGGTTTTGGAAGTCTTAAGAGAGCAGGAGGACTTACCCGTGCAAGACTGCGAACATTGCGACGACCTTTGCCACACCGACGATATGTGCGACGTTGAGGGGGAGCAATGGTGCTCGCATTGTGTGGATTACGATGCGTACTACTGGGATCGGGACGGAGAACTACACCGGGAGCCGGAACCCGACGAAAACGAATATCCCGACTACCATTCCCAACGAAAACGTCCAGGCTTCCGTGGAGCTTGCGGTATCGAGATTGAGCTAGAATTTCATGACGAACCGTCCGACGTTATGCACGCAGCCGAGAATGCCGATGTTCTGATTGAGCAAGATTCCAGCTTGTCGCGTGACAATTCCGCAGAAGCTATTACACACCCATTCAAGCTAGATCGGGACGGGCTTCGCAAGCTGGGAGGCCTTGCTGAGTTCCTGGACAGTGTTCGTTGTGGGGGCTGGGATCGTCGGAACTATGGGATTCACGTTAACCTGGACCGTGGGAATTACACTCGGTTTGACGTGGGTAGGGCGATGCGATTCCTCGCCCAAAACGCTTACGTAGTTTCGCAGATTTGCGGACGAGACCACGTTTACAACGGCGGGCGGGGCTTGGCGATTGGGGATTGTTGTCCAGCCTACGCTTCGATCCGCGATGACAGGTTGGGAGTCAAATACGCTACGGTTAACCTCTGTCCCGGACGGATCGAGTTTCGGATTTTCCAGTCGAACGCAAAACCGGAAGCCGTTCGCAAGTATGTGAGATTCTCACGGGATGTTCTGGAGTTCGGTCGGATCGGTGGCCACCGTGGGACGTGGTCGCAATTCGCCGAACGATATCCCGAATGGTCGACGTTCCAGCCTGTGGAGGTGGCGTGAACAAGAGAACGGAAGAACACAATCCTGAAACCTGGCTATTGTGGCTGATCCTCACGTGGTCGCTATTCTGCTGATCTTTCCCAAACTGCCTGGACCGGATATCCGGTCCAGGCTTCCCATCTTGCCTATCTTGCCAAACCTACCCAATCCCCCCAAAGCTCCTGGCCCCACGGCGATCTTGGCGTCCAGAAAATTTCAAACATACCTCGCGTGAAGGGGGGTGTACTTCTGTACCCAAAAATAAAAAAACTCAGGTTGTCCCTATAAGGAACCTGTGCCATCATGGGAAGATGGACGCAATGGAGAAGCGTATACTGCTTGCGGGAATTAGGGCGGTTGCGACCTCTGCCTTCAATCGCTCAACCACGGACTGGGCGACACAACAGTGGCCGAACTGGGAAGAGGAGCAGCGGAAACTCGTCTTCTGGGTTATCCTTGACATGCTTTTCCGTGGCGACGTTGAGGGCGACCACTGGGTGGAATTCATCCACTGGGCGAAACCTCAAATCAGCCCGGAGAGCTTGAACTGGGTCAACAAGGCATTGCGTCACTTTGAAGCGGAGAAGCTATGGGAGTTGTGAGCAAGAAGGATTACCGCAAGAAGTATTTGTCGAAGACGGTGTTCGACGACGGAGCCAAGGGGGTCGCGTTGGATATGTTCGCCAAGACTGGGCGAGTGACCGACGCGGCGATGGTTGCCGGAGTATCGACGAGCACAGTTCGCAGTCATCTTGAGCGTGACCCGGAGTTTGCTCAGGCGTGGGAAGTAGCGAGACAGGAGTACGCGGACTACGTTACAAGTTTGATTGAGGAGCGGGCCTTCAAGGGCGTCGAGGAGCCGATTATCGGTGGGAAGTTCCGCGATCAGGTGGTTGCCCACAAGCGGGTATTCAGTGACTCGTTGGCGATGATGCACGCGAAGCGGTATGTGGAAGAGTACCGTGAGAAGCAGCAACTTGATGTGAGTGTTGCGGGCGGTGTGTTGGCGGTTGCGTCTCCGATGCCGAATTCGCCCAAGGGTTTGAAAGAGTGGAAAAGTCTTTATGCCGGGGAATACGTGCCAGGCAGCATCAAGCCTGAGTCGCCCCCTCGAATTGTGGAGAAGCAGGATGAGCGACAGGTTGAAGGGGCCGGAGAACAGCGGTCTGGAGATGGGTCCGCCGTGCCGAGTGAACGTCCGTCTGTACCAGAATCCGAAGACTGGGGTGCAGTGGGCGAACGTGCGAGTTCACTCGGGGAGGAAGCCGGACCTTTGTCGGGAGGGGAACGTCCAGATGAGGGGGTCAGCCCAGGAGATGGAGCATAAGGTGGGCTGGCTGGCCGGTGGGATTGCGGAGACGTTGTGCGAGGATTACGGCGACAGTGTCGAGCCGAGTGAGATAGCTGGCCTCGCCGTGGGCTGTTACCGGGACTGTTGGAAGGAAGTACATGGCTGACATGATTCCGGTGGACAAGAAGGTCTACTGGGAGGAACGGGAAGACGGCCTACGACCTGTCACCTACAACCGGAGCAACAACAGTTACGAGGATGTTGTGTGGACGCCATTGGGTGGTTCACAGGAGGCATTTCTTCGTATGCCGTTGTTCGAGGTGTTGTATGAGGGGACTCGTGGTCCGGGTAAGACGGATGCGTTGTTGATGGATTTCTGTCAGTTCGTGGGCCGTGGTTTTGGTGCGGACTGGCGAGGGGTTTTGTTTCGGCGGACGTACCCTGAGTTGGGCGACGTGATCGCGAAGTCGAGGAAGTGGTTTCCCCAGATATTTCCGGGTGCGAAGTACAATGCGGGGGAGCACTACTGGACGTTTCCGGCTGGCGAGACGTTGTTGTTTCGTCATTTCAAGATGCCGGATGACTATTGGAATTATCACGGCCATGCTTATCCGTGGATTGGCTGGGAGGAATTGACGACCTGGCCCACGCCCGAGTGTTACACGTCGATGTTCAGTTGTGCTCGTAGTGCGAATCCGACGATACCGATTCGTGTGAGGAGCACGACGAATCCGTATGGTTGTGTGCCGTATGGCGATGTGTTGACGGCGGATCGTGGCTGGGTGCCGATAGCGGATGTTGCGGTGGGTGAGCGTGTGTGGAGCGTGGGCCGTGATGGTGGTTTGGTCCGTGCTGAGGTGGGTGGTGTGGTGGCGAAGCGTTGGTGTGGGCAGATGGTGAAGAGAGTAGGCCGTGGTTTGTGCATGGAGTTCACGGAGGACCATCGGTTTCCTGTTTTGAGCGAGGATCGTTCGGAGCATCGGATGCTTCGATTTCAGGATATGTGTGGTTCTGTGGACGTGCGTCGGGTGGCGGTTCCTGCGAAGTCGGTGCGTTCGGAGATGGTTTTCCGTCCGACGAATCCGGGGTTATCGAAGCGTCAGCATCGCCCGGTGGGCGAGTTGACGGCGATTCAGTATGCGCGTTTGGTGGGGTGGGTGATTTCGGAGGGTTTTATTCGGGCGGATCGGCGGGGTTTTCGGATCACTCAGACGAAGCCGGACAGTAGGCCGTTGATCGAGTCGATGTTGGACGACTGTGGTTTTCTGTGGAGTTACGACGGTCAGTCTTATGATGTGGCGGAGGCGTCGTGGGCGGCTGAGTTTGAGCAGTTTGGCTATAGCCATCAGAAGCGGATACCGAGGGAGTTGCTGGAGTGCGGTACGGACGTGTTGCGTGTTTTGCTGGATGCGTTGTTCTTTGGCGACGGGAGCCGGAACACGTACTACACGAGCAGCCGTGGGTTGGCGGATGATGTTGCCGAGTTGGGCGTTCGGTTGGGTCATTCGGTGTACGCGAAGGAGCGTCGGGGTTCGTGGGAGGTGTCCTTGACGGGTCGTAACGTGGTGAATCTTCGGACGGGGAATCGGATTTACGAGGGTCAGAATCAGGACGGCCATGTGAACTGTGAGCGTCGTGATTTTGACGGCGAGGTGTATTGTTTGACGGTGCCTGAGACGGAGACGTTTTTCATTCGTCAGGGTGGTTGTGTGTGGTTGAGCGGGAACAGTGGTCACAGTTGGGTGAAGCATCGTTGGCGTTTGCCGGTGGGTCCGGGTCGGATGGTGGGTGAGATCATCGAGGACTCGTTGGACAAGAACGGTGACGTTGAGCCGCCGCGTGTGGCGGTGAAGGGGCACATTCGGGAGAACCATGTTTTGTTGTATGCCGATCCGGGTTACATCGACCGGATACGGAGTGCGGCTCGGAATCATGCGGAGTTGGAGGCGTGGCTGAATGGTTCGTGGGACATCGTGGCGGGTGGGATGTTCGACGACGTATGGGATCGGAACGTGCATGTATTGCCAGCGATTCCGTTGCAGATGATTCCCGAGGGCTGGCGGATTGATCGGAGTTACGACCACGGTCAGAGCAGGCCATTCAGCGTGGGCTGGTGGGCTGAGAGCAACGGCGAGCCGATTGAGTTGAACGGTAAGCAGTACGGGGCGGTTCGCGGGGACTTGATTCGGATCGCGGAGTGGTATGGGTGGACGGGTGAGCCGAACGTGGGCGTGCGGATGTTGTCGAGTGAGATAGCTCGCGGGGTGCAGGAGCGGGAGTTGCAGTGGGGGATACAGGGTCGCGTGAAGATTGGCGTGGCGGACGGTTCGATCTTCGATCATTACGAGCCAGGGCTGTCTGTGGTGGGTGAAATGCGTAAGCAGGGGGTTGACTGGTACGCGGCGGACAAGAGTTCGGGGAGTCGCAAGCAGGGTTGGCAGCAGATGCGTGAGCGGATGAAGGCGGCGTATCCGGGGAAAGAGGGGGTGCGTGAAGAGGCGGGTTTGTTTATTCTTGAGACGTGTGACCAATTCCTGCGCACGGTTCCGGTATTGCCAAGATCGGATCGAGACCTGGATGATGTTGACACAGACGCTGAGGATCACATTGCGGACGAGGTGCGATACCGGGTTCGTTTCAAGACCAGACGGGTACGTCGAGGTAGTTGGAAATGAAAAAAGCCGGACCTGATACGTTATCTGCTGCTTACACCCACATGGCTCCATTGTGGGACAAGATCACGTCGGTGCTCGGCGGGACCGAGACGATGCGGCTATCGGGCACGGCCTACTTGCCACAGCACGACCGCGAGAGCAACGCGGCGTATGACGAACGGTTGGGTCGCACCATTCTGGTGAACACGACGGAGCAGACGTTGAATGGTTGGGTGGGCCGACCATTCAGCAAGCCGATGCAGGTCAACGCGGATGTTCCGGGTGAGATTGGTGGTCTGTTGAATGACGTTGATCGTCAGGGCAACGACCTCGACGTGTTTTGTCGGAATTGGTTTCGGGATGGTTTGTCGAAGGGTTTCAGTCATGTGTTGGTGGACTTCCCGGCGTTGATGGGTGACGGCCCACGGACATTGGCGGATGATCGTGCGGCGGGACTGCGTCCGTACTTTGTTCATTTGCCGCCTGAGAATGTGATTGCGGCTCATGCGGAGATGGTGGACGGGGTTGAGACTTTGACTCATGTACGGGTACATGAGCAGGAAGTGGTGCGTGATGGTTTTGAGGAAACGGTTGTTGATCGGATTCGGGTTTACGAGCCTGGTCTGGTTGAGGTTTACGAGAAGCGTGGGACGAAGGGTCGCGAGGAGTGGGTGGTTGTCGAGAGTTACAACTACGACCTGCCGTACATTCCCATCGTGACGTTTTACGCCCAGCGTGAAGGCTTCATGACCAGCAAGCCTCCGCTGCTTGATCTCGTGAACATGAACATTGCTCATTGGCAGAGTCAGTCGGACCAGACGGCGGTATTGACGGTGGCTCGTTTCCCGATGTTGGCGTCTTCGGGGATGATGGACGACGACGAGGTGGTAGTGGGTCCGAACCAGTGGTTGGCAACCCGTGACCCGCAGGGTCGGGTTTACTATGTGGAGCACAGCGGCAAGGCGATTGCGAGTGGTCGTGCGGACCTGCTGGACCTTGAAGAGAAGATGGCGAAATACGGGGCTGAGTTTTTGACGAAGAAGCCGGGTCGTCAGACGGCGACGGCGCGGGCATTGGATTCAGCGGAGGCGATCAGTCCGTTGCAGGACATGACGCACAGGTTTGTGGACTCGGTCAATGTTGCGATGCAGTATGCTGCCGACTGGATGGGATTGGAGTTTGGCGGCACAGTCGATTTGAACACGGACTTCGGTTTGAGCGGATCGGACGGTGGTGCGTTGACGGCGTTGTCGAATGCACGCCAGAGCCGAGACATTTCGCGTGAGACGTACTTGCGTGAGTTGCAGCGTTACAATGTTCTGGACAGATCATTTGACATCGAGTCGGATGGTGAGATGCTTCGTGACGAGCAGTCACTGGCTGGGCTATCGACTCAGGTCTTAGTTGAGGAAGACGAAGATGAAAGTATTTAATCGGGACACGAATTCGGACCAGCGACACGCGATTGCCGAGGGTGCCGCGAACACGGCCACGACGATCACGATTGCTGCGGACGCAGCGGAGTTCTGGGTTCTGGATCACCTGACGTTTTCCGGCGACAGCGATCCCGACTCGGGCGTGACGTTGACGATCACGTTTGGTTCGACGGTGGTCTTCAAGCACTTCATTACGAACGGCGGCGTGGGTCCGATCCCTCTGGGCGGACTGGCGACTGGTGAAAAGAACGAAGCCGTAACGATCACAGCCGCAGCGGCTGGGAGCGGCAAGAAAATCAATTTGAGCGTTGCATACAGGTGAGAAAATGGCATACGAAGATACGGGCCTGAGCGGAACGTCCGGCCTGAGCGGGCTGACAGCGGCCCACGACGAGTCGTTGGTTTCTGTTCTGCGAGAGCAGACAAGTCCGGGCCGGGATGTCAATCTGGTGACGCCGTTGGCGGGCAAGGGCTACTGCTTCAGCAAGTGGCGTAAGAGTCTGGCGAAGTTGCCGATGGATCGTTGCCATGTGCTGGTCTACGACAACAGCAACAACGTGCGATTCAGCAACAAGGTGGATCAGTTCTGCGAGAGCGAACTGGATTCGTATACGTTGGTGCGGGACACGAACTCACGATGCAGTCTGGAGCAGAGTCGAGACTGGGTGAGGGTCGGGAATCGTTGTCGGGCGGTCTACAGTCAGATTTACAACAAGCTGGTCGACCATCGCAGGCCGCTGTGTCTGAATCTTGAGGACGACATCGGCGTTCCCGATAAAGCGTGGCAGAAGCTGTATGCCCAGATTCAGACGGACGATGTCGGAACTGTGATTGGTCAGTGCAATGACCGCCGAGCCTATGTAGACACGGGTCAGAAGCAAACGATTGCCGTGAACTTCAAGGTGGACGAGGTCATTGGCCAGGACGGCAGTTTGAGCGTGGAAACCTGTCCTGTGGTAGTTCGGGAGTTCGGCGTGGATCAGATTGGTGCGGGCCACATGGGTCTTTGGTTGACCAAAACAGAAACGATCCGCGAACTGGGCATGGGCCATCAGTTTGGTGATCTGCGTGGCAACGACATGAACTGGGGCCTGGCGATCAACCGAGCTGGGTGGAAGTTCGCGCTCGACTGGTCTGTTAAGCTCGAACACTACTTCCAGCAGGACGGCAAGGTCTTGAGCATTTAAGTGGACGCCAACCAGATATACCTTGATCTTCAGCTACGTTACCAGCATCGGCTGCGTCGTCTGGCGAGCCGTATACTGGGACGGTCCATCGAGTTGGTTTCGCTGTCTGACAAAGAGTTGTTGCAGCGTATGCGAAGAAAGTTGCCGGTGCTTCGTCGCGGTAAGTTTGATTTTGCATCGCGGCGATATCTTGCGTTGATGGATGAATTGCGGCGTCTTCGGGAGCTTCAACTGAGGCAGGCCTGGGAGCAGGCCCAGAAGGAGATGCGGGAGTTCGCCCGAGCGACACAGGACAAGGAAGAGGAGCGAACGCTGTTCGCTCTCCCGGTCAAGGTTCCGATTCAGCGAGTGGCTCCTACAGTCGTGCTGTCAGTTTTCGAGGAGCCTTTTGCTGGCGGGCCTATCGAGGCGAGAACATTTCCCCAGTGGCTGGCCTCGATTCAGGCGGCGGACTTTGATCGGATCGAGTCCACGGTCCAGGGCGGACTGCTTCAGGGGTTTGCTGTCACCGAGATAATTCGGGCATTGGCGGGGACAAGGAAGAAGAAGTATTCGGACGGCGTTCTGGCAAACACCCGAAGAAACTTCCAGGCGGTCCTCGGGGCTGGTATTACTCATGTCCACAACCGGGTGTCGGAAAAGCTATGGGAGAAGAACCCAAACATATATCGCTACATGCAGTGGGTCAGCGTGCTGGACGGACGGACTTCTGCCGTCTGCCGTGCGAGGGATGGCAAATTCGCCCCGATTGGGGACAATGTGCTACCGAAGGGACTGCCTCGTTTGATTCCTCCAGAGACTCGGCCTCCGCTACATCCGAATTGCCGCTCGATTGTTGTGCCGGTATTCGATGCGAAGGGTCTTGCCGGAATCGTCAGTGAGCGTCCATTTGTTCGAGAGACGGTTAAGGACCAATATAAGAAGATCAACTTCCGCCAGCGGGCAAAAGACTCGTTGGGTTCCGGTGTGTGGAAGGGGATGTCTGAGCAGGAACGTCAGCGAGCAGTTGACGCGGTGCGTGATAAATGGCTGTCGGATCGAATCGGAACGGTCCCAGCAGATTTGACATACGACGGCTGGCTCCGTGGTCAGCCGGTAGAGTTTCAAAATGAGGTGCTTGGTCGCTCGAAGGCGGCATTATTCAGACGTGGTCTGAAGATAGATCGGTTCGTAGACAGGTCCGGTCGAGAGCTTACGGTCCCCGAACTTAGAAAGTTGTTGGAGTAGTGCATGTTTGAATTTTCGCAGAACACTGAGTTGGAGAGTCTGGATTCCGTACCGGAGAACTTCCGGGTCTTTTACAAGCAGAGCGATTCTGGCGAAGGATATCATCTGAATTCTGATGACCCGGCGACAGCTTCTGCGGTGGCAAGCATTTCTGGGCTGGCTAAGAGCCTGAAGGCTGCTCGTAAGGACGCGGACGGGTATCGAAAACAGCGGGTCGATCTGAGTCCTCTGTCGGACTATGGGGAAACCCCGGATTCGATTGCAGAGTCTTTTCAGTCGAAGCTGTCTGATCTGGAGTCGCAGATTCAGGAAGGGTCTCAGGCCAAGGTCGACATCGAGCGTATTCGAGAGGACTTGAGCAAGAGTCACAGCAAGGAGCTGGAGCGTCGGGACGGCCTTGTGCAGTCTCTGAAGGACCAGCTCTACTCGAACCTGGTTGTTTCCGAGGCGACGACCGCTATTGCGGCTCAGAGGGGTGTTTCTGAGTTGCTGATGCCGTTCGTGAAGGAGCGGGTTCGGGCCGTTGAGGAAGATGGCAGCGTTCAGGTTTACGTCGTTGACGGTGAAGGCAATCGACGTTACTCGGGAACGACCGGCGAGGTGATGACCATTTCTGAGCTGGTCTCTGAGATGAAGGGCAATCCGCAATTTGGTCGGCTTTTTGAGTCGGAAGCACCTTCTGGTACGGGAACGAATCCTGCTCCACAGCGTCGTCAGGCTGCACCTGCGGCTGAGAGGACATCGGTGGATAAGATTTCAGCGGGTCTTCGGAAGGGTCAGTTTGTGCGACCGGGGCAATGATGTGTTGACTGGATCACCGTCGCCGCATAATTTAATGATTGATTTCGTCAGGAAGCGACTTCCCGACGCAGAACTGCCAGAGCGATTCTGGTCCCACCAAAATCGTTTCAACCACCATTACTCTGGCAGGAGGTGCTCACATGGCATCTGTTACGCTCACGGAATCTGCAAAACTGGCTCTAGACGATCTCGTAGCGGGGATCATCGAAAACATCATTACCGTCAACCGGATGTACGAAGTGCTTCCGTTCGACGGAATCGACGGCAACGCTCTTGCCTACAACCGGGAAAACGCCCTCGGTGATGTCGACGTTTACGGTGTCGGCGACACGATTGCTGCAAAAGCGGCTGCGACCTTCACGCAGGTCACAAGCACGCTGACCAGCATCATCGGCGATGCCGAGGTCAATGGCCTGATTCAGCAGACCCGATCTGGGTTTGGCAACGACCAGACTGCGGTTCAGATCGCATCAAAGGCCAAGTCGGCTGGTCGTAAGTATCAGGACATGCTGGTCAACGGAACTGGCTCCAGCGAGCAGTTCAGTGGCCTGCTGACACTACTGGATTCGGGTCAGACGGTAGACGCTGGTACGAATGGTGCCGCTCTGTCGTTCGCCGACATGGACGAGATGCTGGACAACGTGACCGACAAAGACGGTCAGGTTGACTACATCACCATGAACGCTCGCCCGCTGCGTAGCTATATGGGTCTGCTCCGTGCTCTGGGTGGTGCTTCGATCAACGAAGTTGTCACTCTGCCGAGTGGTGCGGAAGTTCCCGCCTATCGTGGCGTTCCGATCTTCCGAAATGACTACCTTCCGATCAACCAGACTCACGGAACGGAAAGTGCCGCGACGACGATTCTGGCTGGTACTGTCGATGACGGTTCCCGTCAGCACGGTATCGCTGGTCTGACTGCTGCCAACATGGCTGGTATTCAGGTCGTTGACGTGGGCGAGTCGGAAACCAAAGACGAGCACATCTGGCGTATCAAGTGGTACTCTGGACTGGCTTGCTTCAGCCTGAAGGGTCTTGCTGGCCTCGAAGGTATCAACAACTGACATCCCCCGCCCCGAGTGGTCGCCTCTTGCTCCTCCCCGGCGACCACTCGGGTGTTTTTTTATTCGGAGTCGCCATGCGTCTTTATCTGGCAGGCCCACGCGCTGGGCAGACCGTTGTCCTTCACGGGGTCGAATTCGTTAGCGGAATTGCCGAGGTGCGGGACGAGGACGAAGGTCTCATCCGCTACCTGGGGCGGTATCAGCAGGCGTTGCCCGAAGGGTCGCCTGAGCTGGAAAAGGCTCTTGAGGCTTTTGGCGGTAAGGAGATTTACGGTGGCTCAAGTCGTGTTCCGAAAAAACAGCCAAGGGACAAGCCTGCACTTCAACCGGCTGGGAAAGAACCTGCCGCGAAAGAAACAACTGACGAGCCACTCGATGCTCCAGCCGACGCCGGGTCCGGCGGGAGTGTGGCCGAGGGGGACGGACAAGAGGACTCCGGGCTGGACATCAAAGAAGTAATTGAGTCGGCCTGTTTGAAACTTGATCCGAACAATTCAAAGCAGTGGGGTGCTGGCGGCACTCCGAAGCTCGCATCTGTCATCACCGCTGCGGGTACTTCAGGCCGGGACGTTACGAGAGCGGACCTTAAAAAGTACGGCCTTCTGCGGAAACAGGTGGCTGATCGAAAGAGTGAGTAACCTTACACGGGGCTGGTTAGATGGCTTTTACGTTCACCGTTGAAGACGGAACCGGCCTTGCGGGTGCGAACTCTTACGCCTCGGTGTCTTACGCCAACGACTATCACGATGGTCGTGGAAACACGCTTTGGACGCACAGTTCGGTAACTGATTCCGATAAGGAGCAGGCGTTGGTCCGAGCCACGGACTACATCGAGAAGCGATTCGGCCACAAGTTTCGGGGCTGGAAGGAAAGCAGCACCCAAGCTCTCCAGTGGCCCAGAATCGACGCTGAGGACAACTCCGGGTATCTGCTCCAGGACATTCCCGACAAGCTCAAACAGGCCGTAGCTGAGTATGCTCTACGCTCGGTCAGTCTGCACGAGCTGTCTCCCGATCCGATCTCGCCGGTTCCTAAGCAGGTGAACCTGCACGGGCAGACCCGCGACCTGTCTTCTACGGGCGAAGTCTCCAAGAAGACCGAGAAGGTGGGTCCGATTGAGGAGTCGACCGAATACCGATTCGGTGACGACACTGTGACCGCCGCCGGTCTGGCAACCAAGTCGTCCCTGGTGAGTGACTACAATATCCCTGAATATCCCGCAGCGGACATGCTCCTTGAGGAGCTGTTGACCAATGTGAGCACCCGTCGAATTGTGCGGGGGTAGCAATGGCAAAGGATTATTCAGCTCTACAGGACAAGGCCAAAGACCTGATTGAGCATTACGGCAGGACAGTCGAACTGCTCAAGGAATCCCGAACGTCAGCCGACCCAAGCGCCCCCTGGGAAGGAACAACGACAGAGGAGACTCGGGTCACTGACGTGTACGCGGTCTATGTCCCTCTGTTCGGCGAGTCTCCGGTCGTAGAGGCTATCGCCGCTCTCGGCGGAACGGTCAACAAGTCGATGAACAGTTTTCTCATCGGCGATGTTAGTGGGCAGGACGTGCGGACATTTCAGAAGGTTGTCGAGGACTCGAAGGTCTGGCGAATCAATAAAGTTGATGTGATTAAGCCGGGCGGGACAGTTTTACTTTATCAGGTCGAGGTCGAAGGCTGATGCCGACTCCAGCAGTTGCCCGAACCGATATGTATTCCGCTGTGAAAACAGCGTGGGATGCTGGTGCGGCTACGTCTGGGAAGACCCTGATCTACGACAATGTTACGTCTGACGTGCCGCAGGCAGAGTCTGGCAGTACGGGCGATCCCGACCTGTGGGGTGCGGTACGAGTCGAGAACAATGTTTCAAGTGTCCGGTCGCTTCGTGGCGACGGGGGACTGCGCAGGTTCCGCCGCGTGGGGTTCCTCGTATTAGAGGTATACACTCCAGCGGGGAATGGGCTATCATCGGCAGATGCAGTCGTCAAGGTCGTCCTTGACGGACTTGAGGGACAGACGACGGCGAACGGCGTCTATTTCCGAAACGCTCAAGTACGGGAAGAGGGTGTCTCTGGTCCGTGGTTCCTGACCGTCATTACGGTCGACTTTGAATATGATGAGGTGAAGTAATGGCTGCTGTGAACAAAATTGATTCAAACGTAACTGGTCTCCGAATCGCCAAAGAAGACTCCTACGGCACATTGCCAGGAACGCCTGTCTGGTATCCGTTTGAGCCGAACAGCTACGGCGACTTCGGCGGGAACGTCACAACCGTTGCCCGTGAGACGATCAACGATTCCCGTTCACGCCTGAAGGGCGTAACAACGGATGTCGAATCCTCTGGTAACTTCGAGGCCGACCTGACTCAGAACAGTCTTGAGCAACTGTTCGAGGGTCTGATGTACGCTGCCTATGACAAGAAGGCCGAGCGGTTCAACAGCCACGGAACCACGACGGCCATCACCGATGCTTCAGCGTCGGCTGACGATTTTACGGTCGCGTCCGGCGATGTGTTTCGCGCGGGTGATCTGGTGTTCGCCAGTGGCTTCACCAAGTCGGGCAACAATGGTCTGCATGTCGCCAACGATGTTTCCGGTGCAACGTCCCTTTCCGTCACGACGGCACTGGAAGACGAAACCCCTCCCGAGTTGGCCAAGCTCGTTACAGTCGGTTTCGAGTTTATTGCTGGCGATGCGACTATCGACGTGTCTGGCACATTCCCGGCCTTGGGCACGTCGACAAAGAATTTGACTCAGTTGGGTATTAGTGCTGGTGAGTTCATCTACATCGGTGGCGATGCTGCCGATGAGAAGTTCTTTAACTCGGCCAACAACGGATGGGTCCGTGTTAAGTCGGTTTCGGCCAACACGATGACCTTTGACAAGTCTTCGGCCACAATGGTGACGGATGACGGTACGGACGACGGTGCCGGCGGAACGGGCCAGACGATCCGAATCTTCTTTGGTCGCACGGTCCAGAACAAAACGGGTTCCGACATTTCGCGTACGAGCTACCAGCTTGAGCGGACACTGGGTGCCCCGGACGACGCCAGTGCATCTCAGATTCAGTCGGAATACATCACAGGTGCGATTCTGAACGAGTTCACCCTGAACCTGCCGACATCCGACAAGGTCACCACGGAAATGACCTTCGTGGGCAAGGACAACGAGCAGCGGCTGGGTTCTACCGGCGTCAAGTCTGGTACTCGACCTGCGTGTGTTTGCAAGGACGCCTTCAACGGCAGTTCGCACGTTACCCGTTTCCGCCTGGCCCCTGTCAGCACGACCGACGAATTTCCGAGTGCGACGTTCGCGTTTGTGATGGAAGGCTCAGTCTCTATCAACAACAACAACTCTCGAAACCAGGCCATCGGAACGCTTGGTGCGTTCGACTCCTCTGCTGGTACGTTCGAGGTGAGTGCCGAAATTACGGCCTACTTCCAGAACATAACGGCCCTTCAGTCCGTCCGTAACAACGACGACGTGACTCTGGACCTCGCTATCGTTCAGGACAATGCTGGAATCTTTATCGACCTGCCGCTTCTGACCCTCTCTGGTGGTCTGGCTCAGGTTGAGCTGAATGAGCCGGTCAAGTTGCCGCTGTCTGTCAACGCAGCACAGGCCACGACAATTGACTCGGCATACACGCACACAGCCAAGATTTGTGTGTTCGACTATCTCCCAGATGCTGCGGAATAGGTGCTTAGATGAGTCTGTATAAGGATTTCAAGACCAGCGAGAAGCTGGAGGTGGACGGCGTACGCTTCCTGAATGGGACGTATTCCTACACCCTTGCCCGGAGTGGTGGGGCGAACAAGAAGTTTCAAAAGCTGTTTGAGCGTCTTGCTCGTCCCCACCGAAGGCAGATGGACAACGGGACACTCGATCCGGTTGTAGCTGAACGCATCATGCGTGAGGTCTACGCCAAAGCCGTCGTCTTGAAGTGGGAAACCCTTCAGGACGACGAGTGGGTCGACGGAATCGAGCTGGAAGACGGCTCGGTTGTTCCGGCGACGACCGACGTTCTTGTAGGCGTGTTCACGGACCTCCCTGACCTGTTTACTCAGATCATGGAAGACGCCAAGAGCACTGCCTACTTCCGACTTGAGGGCATGGAGGAAGACGCGGGAAACTGATTGCGTTCCTGCAATATCAGCTAGAGCAGGGACCGTACGAGCAGAAGATTATTGATGCGTGCGAGCGGACGGGTGAGGAGATACCGGAGAAAATCCGTAACCGCCCCGTGCTGGAGCCGGGTCTGGAATTCTATCTGTCTGCTTGGGAAGAACTAGGTTATGATAGGCCGTTGGGATTTGGCATCGGCCCGATCCCATCGGCCTCTTTTCGTTCCTACGCCCGCGACTTGGGCCTGGACGACGATGACGCGGAGCGATTCCAGTTCATTGTTCGGAAGATGGACAACTTCTACGTTGCACATGCGAACAAGAAGGACAAGTGATGGCTGGGAAGTCCGGTGCAGAGGTCGCCTTGGGACTGAAGATCAAGGCCAGGGGTTTAGGCGAGGCCAGTAACATAGTGGGTGCGGAGGCGTGCCTGGCTGCGGGGGAGTACCTTGTCCGCAACACCCCTATCGACACAGGGCAGGCCAAATCGAACTGGCAGGCGTCCCGAGGCTTTCCTAGAACGACCACCCGCCGAGCTTATGCCGTTGGGAAGAAGGGTACTACGGCAGAGCAGAACATATCGGCAGCGATTGCTCAGATTCGAGCCGAGTGTGCCAGTCGAACTCGGAACCAGCAGATGTTCCTGACCAACAACCTCGACTACATCGAGAAGTTGAACAAGTCGGGGGGCAATATGGGGACTCCGCAGTTCCTACAGAGAGCTGCTCAGATCGCCCGGCAGGTTTTGCGGGACAATAACCTGTTCACGAAGGCTCTTTCCGGCAAAGCCGGTGTCTCTAGTCTGGGGAACATCTGATGGCTACGGAACGCCTGGAACTTATCGTATCGACCAAGGGCGTTCGGGTTGTCGAGCGTCAACTCGTCAGTATCGGTGACAAGGCCGAGAAGGCGGGTGCCCGTGCCGAAAAACTGGGGAACCGCATCGACAAGGGTGCGTCCAGAGGGGCAAAATCGTTACAGCGTACCCAAAGCGAACTACGGCGTACCGGCAAGGAAGCAGAGAAGGCTGCCGGTCGCGCAAATTCGTTATGGAAGTCGTTGATAGTTCCGGCAGCAACGGGGTCGTCTCTTCGGGAGACGGGTCGGGCACTGAACTCTTTGGCGGGGCGATTCGCGGCTTTCTACACAGGTCGTGTGCTCGTCGGCATCGCAGATGAGTTTGGCCGTCTCAACAACATCCTGAGTGGTTTCGGCGTTGCTGCTGGCGAGATCGACAAGGTCCGTAAGAGCATTAACGATGTGGCGAATGCTGCTCGTGTTGATGCGGTCCAGGCCGCGACTCTGTTTGGTCGACTGCGACAGGCGACGAAGGGCTTAGGTCTGAGTAGTCGTGAGCTAGTGAGCATTGTAGGCACAGTCAACAAGGCATTGCGTCTTGGCGGTGCGTCATCTCTGGAAGCGAGTCAGTCGATTCGTCAGTTGTCGCAGGCGTTCAACAAGGGCAAGCTGGACGGCGACGAATTTCGTTCTGTGATGGAGAACGCGCCGATCCTGCAAGACCTTCTGACTGAGAAGCTCGGCGTTACGAAGGATGCTCTGTTTGACCTTGCGGCTCAGGGCAAGATTACGGCGACCGATCTGGTTGGTGCGTTCCAGCAGGGTGCGGAGGCCATCGACGAGGCGTACGGGAATCGGATCACCACTCTCGGGGACGCGCTGACGGTTCTCAAGAACGAGTTCCGAGAGGCGTTTGGTAGTCAGGTGAGCGGACCCGCGAGGGTTCTCGCCGGGGCCGTAATTGCCATTGCCCGGAACATGGATACTCTGATTCAGGCGTTGAGCATATTCGCCAGCGTGAAGATATTCCAAGCGGCAATAGCGGGGGCCAAGACCCTGCTTGCCACGCTAAAGTCGATCAACATCCAAGCGGCGACTGGTGCTATTGCTGGCTTCTTCTCTGGGAAAGGTGCGGTAAAGGGCGACTACAGTGCCATGACGTTGCAGGCGATGGGCAAGGGTGGCGGGGCGACTGGCATGAAGGGATTCTTTGCCGGAGCCGGGAGAGCACTTCCCGTTATTGGTCAAGTGGCGATGGTGGCTACGCTGATTCCAATCTTCGTGGACTTGGTTAAGTCACTGTTGGGCGTTGGTGATGCGGCAAAAAAAGTTGAGGGTGATCTCGATAAGCTGAACAAGTACGTCCAGAGCCAATTCCTAACCGGGAAGGGCGATCCATCGAGAGCACTTCCCGAGGTGACGTTGGCGCAGGCTCGGAAGGCTGCTGAGTTCAGAGACCGCGCAACTGCTAAATTTGCTGATCCGAAGCTCAATCCAAAGCAGTTCGGCCAGCGGGTGATAGGGATGTCTGCTGTTCCTACCCAAACTAATGTGCAGCGACTGCACAATGAGGCTATTGACCGAGCTAACAAGAAGCTGGATGAATCAGCCAAGAGGATTTTGAGGAACGTGAAACTGGGGCAGGATAGCCTCAAAGGTTTCGGTGAAGATGTTGTTCGGTCGGGAGCACCAGACCTACAGCGGATGTTTGAACTGCTGGACGCCGCAAGAGCGGCTAGGCTGGAAGACACAGGGATAACTGAAGGGGCCGCTGAACGTGCATTCTCTAACGCGGTTGGACGTGAACTAAGCGTGACGACAGAGGAGCTGGATAAAGTTCTCGGTAGTGTAGGGTTCCGCATTCAGGACATTATCCCAATATGGCGTAACTACCGAGACGCCATCCCACTGACCGAGCAAGAGAAGATGGGCGACTCGTTTAATCGGACCAAAAACGAAATCGCCAAATACGAGAAGCGTCTCGCGGAGATCAGCGACCCGCTTAATAAGGTTAAGGGGGAGTCTGAGGACTTGGCGAATGCGCAGGCGTTTCTTAAGGAGAAGATCAACGCATTAGGGTCGCCGTTAGGACAACAAAACTTGAAAATGGTCGAGCAGTTGAAGCTTATGAATGCGCTTGGCCTTGCGCAGAAACAGTTGGCGGTTGAGGGCTTCGACACAACGAGTAAGGACTTTCTGCCTTTCGACACATTGGACGAGAAGCAGAAACTTGCATTGGCCGACCCGTCCACGTTCAACTTAATCGCTCAGACGTTTAGCCAGAAGGGTCTGAATGAAGCACTCAGGCAACTCGACATTTTGATTAAAATCAACGAGGAGCGTGAGCGGGGCTTGGCACCTATTGAGGAATCGGTGGCTAAGGAAAGGGAGGCAGCAGCAGCAGCGGCGAACAGGCTAAGTATACTCCAGCGTATTCGTGCCGAGACAGACGCCATCGGTAAGTCCCCACAGGAGCAGCAGCGAGCACTGTTCGAGGACGCTCCGCAGGAGACCGCTCGTGAATTTGAAGAGGCCATAGGCAAATTTAACCAGACCACGCGAAGAGACTTCGTGGTGAGTGAGCTGGAAAAACTAGAAAGCGCAATCGTACAACTGGAGCGACTTCAGAAGTCAGCGGCAGCGGCGGGGCTTCCTGCCGAAGATCAGAAATTCATAGGCGACTTTACCGAGCAACTGAAGTCCGAGGTTGCAGGACTTGGTCCGGCAATTGCTAAGGTCGGCGGCGAGGCGGCGAGACCGCTTCTCGAAGAGACCGCGAGCTTTTTGGAAAGTCGGGCCAATGAGGTAGGGACCACATTGGGTTCGGCCTTAGTGAGAGGGTTCAATGCGGCAGTTAAGGCTGGAAACATCCCTATTGGTGCCTCTGCTCCTGCGGCTGGGACTGCTCCGGGGAGCGTAGCGAGATTCCCCACTGAGGAGGTGAAGGGCGGCGTTCAACAATTCGCAAGTGGTATCTCCGGCATACAATCACAGATCACTCAACTCAGGAACGAGTTGCAGTTGTTCGGTTCACTTGCTGGTACACAGTTCAAGAGAGCCGGTAGTGCCGCTCAGAATACCGCCAACGACATACAAGGCTTCTTCGAGAGTGCCTTCGGGACACTGGAAGACGCTCTGGTCGAGTTCGTCACGACGGGCGAGTTCGACTTCAAGAAGTTCATCAACGCAATCATCGCGGACCTTGCTCGTCTTGTGATCCGAATGCTCATCATCCGACCGCTGATGAATTTCTTCGGCGGTATCTTCGGGTTCGGGTTTGCCAACGGTGGCCTGGTTGGCCAGGGAGGAACGCTCAAGAAGTTTTCCAATGGTGGTCAGGTCGGAGGCGTTGGCGGAAGCACCTCAGACAATCAACTCATCATGGCAAGTGCTGGTGAGTTCGTTGTAACCAGGGCCGGTGTTGACCGAGCGGGCATAAACAACCTGAAACGTCTCAACGCTGGCGGTTCCTTGAGGTCTGAACGTCGCACGGTCGGATCGTCCACCATCAACTTCGCTCCACAGATCACGGTCATCAATGAGGGCGGCTCTGGTCAAGACGGCCAACAGCAGGGCGAGCAGATCGGAACGATGGTTCGCCAGAGCTTCACTGAGTTGCTGATGAAAGAGACCCGTCCGGGCGGAATGCTTGAGTCGGTCAACCGTAAAGGATTTGCCTGATGGCCTACCAGACATTCCCTACGAGCTACACAAACCCCACGACGGGTGTCGTATCGACAATCGAGCCGGAGGTAAGCTCCGGTGGGTTTACCCGTAAGTTCAATAACACGGTCAACCAGTTCGGCGACGGCTTCGTCCAGATCGTCCCTCGCGGCATCAATATCGAACGCGACGAGTGGGCACTGAAGTTCATTCTGCCGAAGGATGCCGCAAAGCATGTCCGTGAATTCTTGACGGCCCGCGAGGGGGCAGAACCGTTCTACTGGACTCCTGATAACCATACGCAACAGCTCTTTCGCTGCGACCTTGACTTCAAAGAGTCTGAGCTAAAGGGCGAGAGCGTAACACTGACCTGTAAGTTCATAAGGTGGTACGGGGCATGAGTCGTCACGAAGACCAACAAAGCCTGACGCCGGGGCGAATTGTCGAGCTGTTCGATTTCGACCTGTCTCCGATTCGCGGAGAGAGTTCGGTGTATCGGTGGTGCTCCGCGTTCAAGGAGAGCGGCGACATTGTTTGGCGGGGCAACACATACACGCCGCTGCCTATTGAGGCTTCGGGTTTTGAGCAGTCCGGTAAGGGCCAACTCCCGACGCCGTCTGTGAAGATGGCGAACGCCAAACTGGTCCCGACTGCAATCATCGCCGAACTGGGCGATCCGCTCGGTGCGATCCTGACTCGTTGGCGAGTCCACGAGAAGTATCTGGACGGCAACACCTACGCGAACACAGAAGAGTATTACCCGAAGCAGGTGTTCGTCGTTGAGCGAAAGAAGATCGAGACCGATGCGTTTGTGGAGTTCGAGCTGAGTTCCGTTCTCGACAAAGAGGGCGTTGAGCTTCCTCGCCGCGTTGTGTTGCGGAACGCCTGCCTTCAAAGGTACAGGATTTACGATCCAGATACAGGGAATTTTGATTACAGCGAATCGACCTGCCCGTGGGCGGGTTCGGACGGTGCCGAGGGCGGCACTGAGGGTCCGTTCTTTGACGAGCTGGACCAGTCTGTTGCCGAAGCCGAGCGGGATCGGTGCGGTAAGCGATTGAGCAGTTGCCAGGCCCGTTTTGGGTCGATTGGTGAGCCTCTCCCCGGTTGGTTCTTTCCAGGAGCTGGAAGGATCAGATAGTGCAGCTTCATATCGACGATAACCAGAAGGCCATTCGGTGCTCTAACGAGGTCTCCCAGAAGGCGCGGGAGCACGCATGGCGAAGCTATCCCGTAGAGGCCGTGGGCTGTATTTCGGGCGGTCGATACGTTGAGCTGAAGAACGAATCGCCGCAACCGGGTAGTGAGTTTATCGTTGAGGACTATCCCGACGAAATAGAGGCTCTCGTCCACAGTCACCCTGATATGCGTCCACATCCGTCCGCCGCCGACATGGTCCAGCAGCAGGCGATGGGTGTGCCTTGGGGGATTATTGGGGTCGACGGACAAACGGCCCAGACGAGCGAAGTGGAGTGGTTTGGCGACACCTGTCCGATTCCGCCCCTGGTGGGCCGTACGTTCCTCTCCGGTGTGCGAGATTGCTGGTGTCTGGTTCGGGATTGGTATCGAACAAACCACCCAGACATCGGTGATCGAATGCCGCAGTTGCCGAGGGACTATGACTGGTATCGCAACGGCGTTGATCTATTGAGCAGGGATAATATCTCGCTTGCGGGGTTCCGTATTGTCGATAATCGGGGAGACCTGCATATCGGCGACATCGTTATGGGTCGAATCGCATCCCGTGTAGTCAATCACTGTGGAGTCCTGATACAAAACGGTCTGGTGCTGTCACATACAGAGGGCAGACTGTCTCGTCGGGAAGTCGTTGGTCCGTGGGTTCGGCGGGCCGAGTATGTACTGCGTCATCGGAGCCTGACATGAAAACACTTGTACTACACGGTCGACTGGCCGAACAGTTTGGCGAGAAATTCCAAATTTCTGTTCGCACAGTCGCAGATGCAATTCGACTGATGGAGTGCAACTTCCCAAATCAGTTCGCAAACGCATTTACGGACGGCTGGTATGTCATCAGCACTCCGATTCGCCCCACGGGGTTGTGCGGAGACGAACTGCACATGCTGACCTCGGCAGAAGAGATTCATATTCGCCCAGTTCCTGCCGGTCAGCTAAAGGGCTTGTTCGGCCTACTCGGTGGTGCGGGCGCGGGTGGTTTTCTCGGTGGTGTGTTTGCTCCCTTCGGTGCGGGTGCAGGCATCGCCGGAGCGGGTGCGTCGGGCGGATTTCTCGGCCTGGGTGCCGGTGGCGCCTTGGGCGGCTTTGGGTCCATTGCTCTCGGTCTGGGCCTTCTCGGAATCCTCATGCTGATATCATCCGCCTTCGCCCCGGATGAAGATGAGCGTGGCGACCCAGCGGAGCGGCCCAGCTTTCTGTTCGATGGTGCGGTCAACTCGAACGAGCAGGGTGTTGCCGTCCCCATCGTCTACGGCAGAATGCGTACTGGCTCCGTCATTGTCTACGGTGGACTGGTTTCGGAACGCATCATTCGGACAGGTGACAACAAGACCGCAGCAGACGCTCAGAAATTTACACTGATAACGAAACCAGCACTCAAGTCCAGCTTCGGAGCTGTTGTGATATGAGTAAGCCGATCATCCAGGGTGCCGGAAAAGGCGGAAGTCAACGCAATCCGGTCGATCACCCCAATACGCTCCAGGCCCGAAGTACGGCCAAGCTGATTGATCTCATCAGCGAAGGTCCGATCTTTGGTTTGGTGAAGCAGGATGCTTTGGAGCAGTCCATCTTCATGGACGATACGCCCGTTGCGAACACGGACGGCTCCTTGAACTACGAGGGCGTTCGGATATTTGAGCGTAAGGGAGACGCCGACCAGAGCGTCATGCCCGGATTCTCTCAGGTCGAAACTGAGATATCCCTCAACACTCCATTAACCAAACAGAATCCGGTCCTGTTCACGATTCAGGATTCAAACGTCAAACAGGTCCGTCTCAAGGTTCGCCTCAACGCACTCTATAGGCAGAATCAGGAGAACGGAGACGTTGAGCCGACTTCGGTCAAGCTGATGGTCGAGCTTGGGTCGAGTGGCGATTCCGGGGCGTCCGCTGTGGACGACCTGCCTTTGACCGCTGGCGTTGCCAGTGTTTCCATAACGGCAGGCGGCTCAGGCTACACGGTTGCTCCGACTGTCAGCTTTAGTGGTGGCGACGGTACGGGTGCTGCGGCAACTGCCACCATCAGCGGCGGTGCGGTCACGGCCATCGCCGTAACTAATCCGGGGTCCGGGTATACGGTTCCCCCCACGGTTGCGTTCTCTATGCCGTCCGGTGCATTTGACGAAGAGGCGGTTGCTACCTCGACTCTTGAGGCAACAGGCGGGTCCGGGTACACGTCAGCCCCAACGGTGGCGTTCAGTGGTGGCAGTCCCACAACAGCGGCAACGGCTCTTGCTGAAATCAGTGGCGGCAAGGTCACGGGTCTGTTTCTTACGACATCCGTGCATGACGTTAATGTCACGCACGGCGGCTCAGGATATACCGGCACAGCCACGGTCACTTTCTCCGGTGGTGGCGGCACGGGAGCAGCAGGTACTCCGGTGGTCGTAGATGGTGAAATTACCGGCGTCACGATCACGAATTCCGGCTCTGGGTACACGTCCGCCCCGACTGTGACGTTCGCCGATACGAATCAGTCTCTCCCGTACTGGTGGGATGTCCAGAAGTATGCGAGCCGTAAGAATAATGTTCCGAGTCCGTTTGCCACGGGTGTTGCTACGGGGAACCTTGCGGGAGGCTCAGGATATTCTTCGGCCCCGACTGTGTCCTTGACCGGCGGCGGTGGCAGTGGTGCGACGGTAATCGCCAAAGTGAGTCCCTATCACATTTACGGCGGGGAGATCACGATCAGCGGTAAGACGGTCGGAGCTTACGAAGAGTCCTACCTGATCGACCTTGAGGACTTCTCCGAACGTCTTCAGGAAGCAGGTCTATCGGCGGCGTCGTACCCTATCACGGTTCGCGTCAGTAGGCTGACGGAAGATTCCGAGGCGGCAACCGTTCAGGACACGTTACAGGTTTCGACCTACACCGAAATCCAGCCATACAACCTGACCTACGCAGACAGCGCTCTTGTGGGCCTCGTGGTCGACGCCCAGAAGTTTGGCGGAAACATTCCACGTCGGTCGTTCGACGTGAAGGGCAAGCTGGTCCGAGTTCCGACTGGGTATCTGGCGGACGTTGAGTTCGCTACTCCGAGAACCTACCCGGATTTCTGGGACGGCACATTCGAGACGAAGTGGTCGAACAACCCCGCGTGGATTCTTCTCGACATTCTGAACAATGAGCGGTACGGCCTCGGCCTCGAAGACTCCGACATAGATGTTTACGCCCTTTACGAGATATCGAAGTATTGCGATGAGCTGGTCCCCATTAAGACGATCAACTCCGAGGGCGTCACGGAAGAGGATGAGGAGTACAGGTACACCTGCAACGCCGTGATTAACTCTCGTCGTGAGGCGTATCAGGTATTGCAGGCCATTGCTTCGACATTTCGAGGGATGGTCTACGCATCGGCCAACGGAGTTGGGTTCAGTCAGGACAGGCCCAAAGACCCCGCTCGTCTTGTCTCGCCCGCTGATGTGATCGACGGGAGCTTCACCTATAGCTCAACGGCCCGTAAGGCTCGGCACTCGTGCGCGTTGATAACGTGGAACGATCCCGACGACAATTACAAGCAGGCTGTCGAGGTGTACGAAGACCTCGATCTGATCGACAGGTACGGCTACAACCCAATCGAGGTCGTAGCCTACGGCACGACAAGTCAGACACAGGCACGCCGCCTGGGTAAGTGGATTCTGGATTCCGAGAAGAACGAAACGGACACGATCACGTTTCAGGGCGGACTGGATTTCCTCGACATCTCTCCCGGCGAAATCATCGCGGTTGCCGATCCGATGAAGCAGAATGCTCGTCTCGGCGGGCGTATCATGTCCCATGATTTTCTGACGCTGACGCCGTCCGCGACTGCTGACGAGACCATCGCTTCAGCAGGCACGATTGCTCATGGCGATATGACGTTGACCTCGGACGCCGTATTTGAGTGTGTCATAAAGCTGGACGAGAACATTCAACCGACCGGCTGCATCTGGGAAGTGGGCAACAGTACGACGGGTGCGTACCTCGGGTTTAACGACGACGGCGATCTGGTCGCCCGTGCTGGGTATGGCGGGTCTGATCTTTCTGGAAACGCAAACGAGCTTGCCCGACTGGTCATTCAGAATTCAAAGTTGCCCACAGGGAGAAACCTCAAGCTGCTGGTGGGCATTGAAGTCGGCACTGCAAGTACGGCGGGGCGTGTCCGTGTCTGGCAGAACAGCCAGTTCCTCGGCGAAGCGACTACCGGCGACGGATCGAGTCTGTCTTCGGGCTGGTCCGCAGCCAGTGACGGCAAGTACGGGGGAGCCTCTGGTGCGTCCAACATTGTTCTCGGCGAGACCGGCGACTACGACGAAGACACAAACGTAACGCTGGTGTCGAGTCTGAGCTACTGGGCCGCGAGCAACGCGAAGGTCCGTCACCTCTTGCAGACGTTTACGATCAACGACGAGGTGCAGAGCGGGGCCGCCGTTACGTCCCTTGCTTCTTCGTCCTACTCATCTGCCGCCAACAGTGTTCAGCACGATACCGGAGCCACTTTCGAGTGCTCTATTCAGATGCCGTCGAGCGGCACACCGACTGGACTGGTTTACGAACTCGGCAATGGCTCTACGGCGTCGGACGAGGGCATGTATGTCGGATTCGATTCGGCGGGCGACCTTCGGTTTCATGTTGGTAGCGGCGGCTCGACTCCCGACGACACAGATTCCTGTCAGGTGGTTATCCCTGCGTCCTACTTCAGCAACGGCGAGTCCTACCACCTGATGTGGGCCTGCGACCCCGTCACGGGGCGTCTGGGTGCGTGGCTTAATTGGGAATACTTCTCGACGACGCTGACGAGCGACAGTAGTGGTTTGGCAAATTCCAGATTCGCCGATACCGAGAACGGCGGCTACGGGCTGCTTTCAAGCAATACGTTGACGGATCAGGTCACCACGGTCTTCAACGGGACATTCCTGACTCCTCTGCGGTACTACAACGAGGCGTCCCAGACGAGCGGTACGACGACGCTGTTATCCGTGGATAACGCAACGGACTACGGATCAATCACTCTCGACGCGGACTACTCGACCCAGCCGGGGGACCGTGTCATGTTTATGACGAACGAGATGCGTATCGACAATCTGTCGATACGGTCTGGCACATCGGGGACCGAGATAACTCTTCAGGAGTACCCGACCGGAGAGCCTGTAACCAATGCCATGTACGTCATCCAGGCGGCGGCAGCGAACGCGAAGGAGTATCGGGTTCTCAGCACTCGGGAAGTTGAGCCTGCTCGGTATGAGGTTACGGCACTCGAATACGACCAGACTAAATTTGCTCGCGTCGAGCAGGACTTGATCGTCGACCGACCCTCAACGGACCTGTTCCCGAAGGGTGCGATCACGCCACCGACGAACCTGACATTTCGGGAATCCCTGTACCGCACAAGCGGCGACGTACTGACGAGGATCGACCTAAGCTGCACAGCATCGACCGATCCTCGGGTCTCTCTGTACGAATGGGAAGTCCGGCACCGCGCATCTCTTACCGATGACGCATTGAGCTGGGAGCCTTTGTCGAGCACGCCGTCGACCACGGCATCTGTACTGAACGCAGAACCCGGCTGGTGGGATTTCCGCGTAACGGCCACAGGCGGTGGAACCAAAGGGACTACCAGTCCTGCCGCCGAGTTGTTGTCCCAGCGGGTGTATGGAAAACAGCTTCCGCCAGCGAATGTTCAGAACCTGACGGCCCAGCGGGGGTTCAGTTCCATCCGCCTTAGTTGGGATGCCGTCAGCGACCTTGACATCAAGGACTACGCGGTAGTCCAGGGCAGTGAGTGGGGGTCTTCCGACCCGACGTATATCAACGCCACGGATTTAACAGTAGACGTTGAGACGACCGACTCGATTTCTTTTCTGGTCCGTGCTCGGGATACCAGCAACAACCTCAGCACTCAGGCGGCTTCCGTCACAGTGTCTGTTAAGTCCTTGACTGCGGTAACGAATCTGGTCGCCCACAGCGTGTATGTCGAGCAGTCACTTTATTCGGCAACGGCGAAACTGACCTGGACCCCACTGGGGATTTCTTCTGAGGTCATTTCCTACGAGGTCCGCGCCACTTCGGACAGCGAAACCTGGGACAACATCGCAACCGTTGGCCGAGAGACTACCGACCCCGAAGTGCTGTATCCGGTCGTCCTCGAAGATGGCACCTCGGATACGTTTGAATTCAAGGTTCGACCGTTTGTCGAACTTTCAAACGGCAGTCGTTCTTACGGCCCAGAGTCTTCTGTTTCCCGGCTCATGTATCCAGGCAATGGAACATCCCACAAGATACAGAACGAGCATTCGACGTGGTCGTCCCTGCCCACTAACGAGGCTCAGTCCTTCATCGAGAACGGCGTAGCTGAGGACCAGTCCACTCCGAAGGACACGCAGATCAATGCGGCGTTCGGGGCGGGCTGGGTTCCCAGCGAGAGCAGTCCTGAGTTCGACCGGAGAGCGTCCGGTGTCTGGTCCGTAAAGATTCAGGTCTCGGACTGGGCGTGGAACCGTGGGTGTCTTTTCGAGATGGGCAATGCCAGCAGTGGCTGCTACCTCGGCTTTGACGGTAGTGGTGATTTGATCTGGCGAGCTGGCTCAAACAACTCAACGCCCACGAACTATGCGAGGACCACGATTTCCAACTCGACACTGTCTGCCGCGATCTCGACGGCAGAGGACTTCACGATTGTTTGTGAAGTCCGCAACGACGGTGTCAACTCAGGTCGTGCTCGCCTCTGGGTGGTTCATGACGGCGGCGTGATTACTGCCAGCACGGGCGAGACCAGTGATGCGTCGAGCTTCACCGACCAGACGTGGGCCACAAACAAGGACGGCTACATCAACGGCTACTACGATTCTATCGTAACGGGTGAGTCGGCAGGCTTCTCAGCAATACCAACGAACAACGCCGTAACTTACTCTTCAGAGGTCAAATACTGGCACGATTTGCTGGTGCAGGCTCCCCTCGAAGTCAGCGGCGGTAATCTTGTGTTGACAGAGGGTTCCACGTTCGGCAAGTACGTTTACGATTTCAACCTGTCGTCTTCCCTCACCGGGGAGATGAACTTTAAGATAAAGGCCAGCAGCATAGCGGCTACTCGGTTGAAGGTATTTGAGACTTTCAACCGTTCTGTGTATTCGTATATTGGAATCCCGATTACGCCGTCCTTCCTGCCTTCGGCGACATCCCCCGCGTGGTCGATGTTCATTGATCCGGGTGCCACTGGCACTTTTTATTCTTTCGTACCGGCCACACAATACTCCTTCGAGGATTCCAAGATTAAGTTAGAATTGCGTCGAGACGCGACCAGCGAATATCGGCCTTCCGTCAGTTTCCTCCAGACGACGCTGAGTAACTAATGTCCCAGACATGGCAAACATTTGACGAGGCCGAGGGCGGAACCTCGGTCTACGACGCGCTGATCTATCAGCGAACTCGCACCAACACGCTGGCGAGCATGTTCTCAGGCACATCCGCTCCGAGCACCCCTACGCCTGCGGACGGTACTCCGTGGTTCGATACGAGCACGGGAGACAAGCAGTTCAAGCTCTACGTTGACAGTGGGTGGCGTGAGGTTTGTGTTCTCGGCTACACCCAGCTTACGACCACTGAACTGGGTGATGACATTGTCACGCAGGCGAAGATAGCGGACGCCGCTGTCGGGGAAGACCAGCTCATTACGGGAGCCGTCAGTGCGGGTAAGCTCGCCACGGATGCCGTTGAGACTGCGAAGATTAAAGATGTCAACGTAACCGCAGCGAAGTTGGCAACGGACTCTGTAGAAACTGCCAAGATCGCGGCGAGTGCTGTGACGGCAGCGAAGTTGGCTACGGACGCCGTTGAGACAGACAAGGTCAAAGACCTGAACGTCACAACTGCGAAGCTGGCAGCGTCGGCGGTCACGACGGCAAAGGTAGCGGACGGTGCAATCACGTCAGCGAAACTTGCTGGGGGTGCGGGCAACCTGACGGTTACGTCGAAGTCAACGACCTACACGGCAGCGGCCTCGGACTTCGTGGTCGCTACCGTGTCGACCAGTTGGACCCTGACACTGCCCAGTGGGCCGTCCGCCAATGACCGAGTTGCGGTCTACCTCGACAGTATCTCCTCGGAGCAGGAACTAACGATCTCTGCGAGCCACGACATCGCGTCGTACGGCACAAGCGTGAAAATGTTTATTGCGGGGGACCGTCTGGAACTGGTCTTCACAGGCTCGAAGTGGGTCATCGTCAGTGAGTGGCTGTCACCGCATCTGGCGCAGATGTCCGTGGACTCGTTTGAACGAACAAGTAGCTACAACAGTTGGACATCGGTCCCCTTCGACACTGTCGACTTTGATCGAGCGAGTCTTGCGAGCACAGGAACGGGCCGAATAACGATTCGTCGAGACGGTGAGTATGCCGTACGGGCAATGCTGTTTGCGGGTCAGTCGGGTCCGACCGGCTGGATGATACGGGTACTGAAGAACGGTTCCGTGATTCGTCATTTGCTTCACGACGATGTCACGGACTACGTCCCTGTTAATGCGGATACCGATCTCGATGGCCGATCTCACATCGAGGTATTCCAGCTATCGGCGAGTGATTATCTTCAATTGGAAATGTACGGCTACATCGACAGCCCCAATACGGGACTATCGCAGTTCGCCGTCGAGGAACGTCTCTGATGACTCCCGAGTCGCTCCTTCACGATTTCGGTCTTCCTGCCTTCCTTTTGGTGGTGCTGGGAACTGTCGTGTACCGATCAACGGTGTACGTGGGCCGTCGCCTGTTTGACCAGCACGACGGCATCGTTACGATAGTTGCGACGAGGCATGTAGAGTTCCTCGATAACCTGGAGCAATCCAATAGTGCGATGCTCACTGCCCAGCAGGAGCATTCCCGTGAGATGTCCGAGCAGACCCGTGTCCTTGGTCAGCTCACGGAACATACCGCGATACTGACACGGGAGATTCGAGAAATTGAATGAGGTTCAAGACGGAGCCGTACGCACATCAACGTGAGTGCTACGACGAAACACGGGACCGCGAGTCCTACGGCATCTTCTGGGAAATGGGCTGCGGCAAGTCGAAGATCACACTCGACACAGCCGCCTGGCAGTACCTGAGCGGCGACATCGACACGCTGCTGGTCGTGGCACCCAAAGGCGTTCACCGCAACTGGGTCACAGACGAAGTCCCTCGGCACCTGAGTGAGGATGTCGAGGACTGCGAGGCCATCTGGTATCAGAGCACAAAGGCCAATCAGAAACGGTATCAGGCGAAGCTCGAAGAGGCTTTGGAGTGCAAGGGTCTGCTGATCGTGGCGATCAATTACGACGCCTTGATTACGAAGGCAGGCAAGGCGTTCTGCGACCGGCTGATGCAGCGGAAGGTGATGGTGGTTCTCGACGAGTCGCCCAGGATTAAGAATCCGACCGCGAAGCGCACGAAGGCGGCGATGAAGCTTGGCCTACGGGCTGTCAGTCGTCGCATCCTGACCGGAACGCCGATCACGAACGGGCCTTTCGACGCCTACTCGCAGATTGACTTTCTTGAGCCGGGTTTCTGGAAATCCCGACATTTCGGGAACTTTCTGGCATTCAAGAACTACTTCGGCATCTTCAACACGCAGAGCCTGGCGGACGGTCGTCGGTTCAATATGTGCGTGGGCTATCGCAACGTCGACAACCTGTACGAGATGCTCCAGTCGATCAGTGACCGTAAGACGAAGGACACGGTCCTCGATCTACCGGACAAGGTCTACAGCAAGGTCTACGTCGAACTGACGAAGCCTCAGAGGAAGCTCTACGAGGAGATTCGAGACCACGCGATTGCGTTCCTGAGCAACGGGGACATGATTACGGCGAACCTGATTATCGTTGAGATGCTTCGGCTTCAGCAGATCGTCAACGGCTTCGTTGTGACGGAGATGAATCAGGACGCGGTCGACATCGCGGGCGGCAATCCGAGACTGGATGCTTTGGTTGAGGTTCTCAACGACAACGACCCACAGCAGGTCATCGTGTGGGCCAGGTTCCAGCACGACATCGACCTGATTGCAAAGCGATTGACTGATGAGTGTATCTCTCACGCGACCTACGACGGAAGAACCTCGGACGTGGGCCGTGCTGAGGCTATCGACCGATTCCGTTCGGGAGACGCCCGAGTCTTCGTGGCCAATCCGGCAGCGGCGGGCGAGGGTCTGACGCTGACAGAAGCCACCGTCGTGGTGTATTACAGCAACACATTTAAGTTGGCCGAGCGTCTTCAGAGTGAGGATCGTGCCCACCGGATCGGGCAGGAGAAATCTGTTTTGTATGTTGACCTCGTTTGCCCGGACACGATTGACGAGCGTATCGTCACGGCTCTCCGCAAGAAGTTGGAGATTGCCAATGTCATCACGGGCGATAATTTCAGGGAGTGGATATGAGCACTGTTTTCGTAGTGCAGAGTGAGCAGGGGCGGCTCGACTTTCGGGCGGCGAAGCGGTTCGGAGAACTGAGTTTTGTGCTGGGTCCAACCGACTCGATCTTTCGGATCGACGACTCTCTGCTGAAGCTGACTCAGCGTCTTTCGGCGTTCACCAAAGACGACTACCTGCTGCCAGTCGGCAATCCCGGCCTGATCGGAATAGCGACGGCCATCGTTGCCGACCAGACCGAGGGCCAGTTCAAGATGCTCCAGTGGCTCGGCAGAGAAAGGGAATATATTCCAATTTCCGTTAAGCTGTGGAATTGACAAGCCGATATACCATCTGTAAGGTATCGGCATAACCCCGCATGAAAGGAGATAATTCATCATGCACGATTACCCTGAAGTCGCCCCGGCGGGCGAGGATTCGCTGGCGAAGATCGCCAGACTGGCCCAGGATCAGCGGGACGCTGCTCGGGCCGTTGAGCAGGCCGAGCAGGTGCTCGCAGACGCCAAGTCGCGTCTCAAGCAGATCAGCGAGGTCGATCTGCCCGAGGTCATGAGCGAAGTGGGCATGGGCGAAGTCAAATTGTCCGATGGGACGACTGTAAGTGTGTCCGACAGGATTCACGCCCGAATCTCGCAGGACAACATGCGAGAAGCCCATCAGTGGTTGAACGAAAACGGTTTCGGCAACCTCATCAAACGCGAATTCAAGATTGGATTCGGTCGTGACCAAGAGCAGTGGGCCGAGTCGTTCGAGGACACTTTGCAGCACGAGGGGGTGAAGTATGACCGCAAGCAGGCGGTCCACCCAAGCACGCTGAAATCGTTCGTCAAGCAGAGCTTGGAGAACGGAGAAGACATTCCCGAAGATGTATTCGGGGTGTATCGCCAGACAGTGGCGAAACTTTCTTAGGTCGTTCGTATAGGAGAACGAGTAACGATGACTGAGATGACGAAGAACGAAGAACGTGGTGTGATGGTGGTTCCTGATTACGGTGAGGTTCAGGAGACTGGGTTCGAGAATCAGACGAAGGATGATCGCAGTACGCCGTACCTGACGTTGCTGCAACAGAATTCGCCTCAGTGCCGCGACGAAGTCGATGGCGGCGTTGACGGTGCTCGGCCTGGCATGTTCCTGAACACTGCCACGCAGGAACTGTACGACGGACGTGAAGATGGTGTGGTGGTTGTACCGGCCTACACAGAGCACCTCTACATCGAATACCGCCCACGCGAAGAGGGTGGCGGTTTCGTTGGTGTTCACGAGGCGGGTTCGGAAGTTGTTCGGGAAGCGAAATCCCGAGCGGCTGCTTTCAACCGACTCACCACCGGGGGTAACGATCTCACTGAGGCGTTTTACCTGTATACGGTTCTTACTGACGGCGACGAGCCTATCGGGGGAATCGTGATTCCGTTTACCAGTACGAAGATCAAGTCGTACAAGAAATGGAACACGCGGGCCTCAACGCTTCTGCTTCCGCGTGCTGACGGTCGACGGGCAACACCGCCGATCTTCGCCCATACGGTTCGAGTTAAGAGCCGGATGGAAGAGAATCAGCATGGGAAGTTCTTCACGGTTGACCTGACGCCTGCGGTTGATGGTGACATCAAGGCGTCTTTGCTTTCTCCCGACGACGCACGCTTCATGGCTGCTCATGAGCTTATGAAGAGCGTGTCCGGTGGCGAAGTGAAGGCGGCTGCTCCGGGCGGTCAGGAATCGTCCAGCTCATCGCTGGCCGATGATACACCGTTCTAATTTCTAATGGTGTCCGTCAGGGCGTCTGAGTATACTACTCAGACGCCTTTTTTTATGGACGGGCATGGATGGGTATTGTCTTCTTTGACTTGGAGACAGGCGGTCTCAGCGGCAAAGAGCATCCGATCACTCAGATTGGTGCAGTGGTCGTGGACCGTGATCTCAACGAGATCGAGTCCTACGAACGTAAGATCAAGTTCCGCGAGGAGAACTGCGATCCCGTTGCGTTGGAGAAGAACCACTACGACCCGGATGTCTGGGCCGAGGTCGCTATCTCCCCCAAGATCGTCGTGCGGGAGTTCTCGGAGCTTCTCAGGCGACACGCCGACCTCGACAACATTAGTGCCAAGGGCAAACAGTACAAGTCCTGTCAGACGGCAGGACACAACGCAGCCGTCTTTGACAGGCAGTTCCTCGGGGACTGGTATCGGCGTCTGGGCATGTACTGCCCAGCGGACTGGCGGGTTCTCGACACACTGCAACTCGCCCAGTGGTGGTACTTCGCAACCGGCAAAAAACGTCCGGCTAACTTCCGACTCGAAACTCTCTGTGGAGAATTTGGTATTGAGCTGGAAGGCGAAGCTCACGATGCACTGGTCGACGTGCGGGCGACTCTGGAACTCGCTCGCGAACTGACTCGGAAAAGTGCCGCAGACCGTCTACCTTCCGACGACATTTGCCAGAAGCGACCAACTGTAGAGGGCGATTGAGACAGGGATAAGATCGGGGCAAGAGTGCGAGATCGCCAGCATCAGGACGACGGCGTTGGCGTTAGCGGATAAATGGGGCAGTCGGATTGGTTCAAACACCACGGGAAAAGTCCCGATGACCTCGTTGGGCTACGCCGGTAGAATACCGGCATGTTCTGGAGTTCTCACCTCAGCTCTGAAAGTCTGATTCGGCACCTGTCGGTAATGGCGCGTGCCGCATCGGACGCCTACCTGCCCGCCCCCGAGACCGATTGGGGATGCGACTGGGAGCTTATCGCTAAAGATGGGTCCGAATGCCTGCTAATCACCGATAGTGTTATAACAATTCTGGCATTTCGTGGAACATCTGACGTTAGAGACTGGCTTACTGACGCGGATACCCGCAAGCTGTCATTTGACGGAATCGGCAAAATCCATGCAGGCTTCGGTCACGCATGGAGATCGCTGGAGCATTCTCTGGTAAGTGCCATTCCGTCCTCGACCCGCAGGCTATGGCTAACAGGCCACAGCCTCGGTGGAGCACTCGCAACGGTTGCCGCACAGGCACTCGTTCCGAACTTCCCGATTGGTCGTGTGATTACGTTCGGCTCACCTCGGGTGTTCGGCCCGAGCGAAGCACACAGCGTGAACTGGACGTTCCAAAACAAAATCTACCGCGTCGTTCACAGTAATGACATCGTGCCTCGAATTCCCGATCCTTTTCGATTCCGCCATGTCGGCACACCGATTTTAATCAAAGAAACGCCGTCCGATGAGAAACTGACCGCCTCGCGTGTAGTTTTCGGAGCGACGTTTTTCGACCTGCTGTTCGAGCGAATCGTAGGATTCAGGTTTGATGGATTTCGTGACCATTCGATGGATAATTACGTCCGACTCACAGAACTGGAATACTCTGGAGAACCAAAATGAAGACAGCGTTACTGATTTTTGCAATGGCCTCGACGGCGATTGCGGGAGACCCGTCTGCGTCCGTCGTCAAACTTCAATACCCTGGCGGCGGGTTCTGTTCGGGCGTCTCGGTGGGCGGTGGCTACATCCTGACGGCAGAGCATTGCGGATGCGAAGACGGCGTTACCGTGACCTTTCGAGACGGCACACGGCTCAAGGCAGCAGCGGCCCACGACCCTGAGAAGAACGGTCGAGACCAGGTTACGGCCTTGCGACTGCTGGGCAAGGCACCTGCTGTAGCGACTGTTGCCAAGACCGACCCAAAGAAGGGCGATCTGGTCCGAAGTTACGGCTACCCGTCTGGCAAGTGGTCGATCAACGAGGGTCGAATCACAAACACAAATTCGCTGTTCACGAGCACTGACTTTTTCATTCTGGAGGGCAACAGCGGAGGCGGTCTATTCAATGCGGCCAACGAACTGGTGGGCATTGCCTCAGCCCGAAATGACTTTGGGGGCAAGGCGGGATCGCACTACGTCTCACTCAAAGAGATTCATGCCACCGTCGAGACCGTGGGCCGTAAGGCGACTTCCGACTACACCAAAGCAAACGAGGTTGTGATATTCACAACTCCGAACTGTGCTCCCTGTGACCGTCTCCAAAAGGACATTCGAGCGGGGCACTTCAAGTCGTTCAATCTCAAAACGGTCGAGTACAAAGCAGGCGTCTGGTCGGACCAGTCTCTGGCTGATGAGATGTATAAGTCGTTGCCCGATGGGGCACCTCTGGGCTTTCCTCTGATCTGGGTTCGCGGCACGTCGAACTACCGCGTCGGGTATAGCCCAGACCGGCGAGGCGGGCTGATTGGGTTTCTTTCTACGGTGCTGGACGGCATCGGCTCAATCATAGTGGGAACTCCTCGTTCGCCTGAATTCCCCCGCCCGTATCGAAGAAGTCAATCGGAAGCGTCGAAGGACGAAGCTCCGAAGCCCCAAGACCTCGTGCCTCCTCCACCGCCCGAGGATCAGTCGGACAAAAGCGAATTGGAGAACAAGCTCAACGAGCTAAGGTCTGATCTGGAGAAGATCAAATCGGCCAATCCGCTCGACAAGATTCGCGGTGTCGTTGCTTTGAAAGAGGACATCGGCGAACTCAAAACGGCCATCGCCAACAACAAGCCCGACATGGCGGAGGTGGACACTCTTCGGGAAAAGCTGTCTACCGTTAAGGGCGATCTCGATAAACTTCAGAGTGGCAACCCGATTGCCAAGATCGCCGCTCTGCGTTCGTTGAAGGGCGAGGTTGCTGAACTGAAGACCATTGCGACGAGTGCAAAGGACGATGCAAAGGAAGACCCGTGGTTGTTCCTGTTAGGACTGCCAGGACTCATCACCGGACTACTACATAGAAGAATGGCAGCATGACTCCACCTGGCGACAACACTCTGGACTGGGACGGCGGTGGCAAATCTAGTGCTGTCCTACAGTTGTCACTGAAAGTCGCCAAGATGGAGACGTTCGTACGTCAATTGGAGAAGGACATAGAGGCCGGAGAGTCTGCCCGTGAGCGGCTATCGAAGTTCGAGAGCCGTCTCGACATTCTGGACTCCCGGCTGAGTGGAGTAGACAAGTCGCTTGAAGAACTGGACGACCTGAAGTCTGCCGCTAAGTGGATCAGCCCAAAGATGCTGGGCGGTTTGGCGGCTATTCTGCTGGGCGGCAGTGTGGCCGGTAACGCCACAATAGACGCGGTAACTGACCAGCCGCACGAGGAGAAGATCGAAAAGGTCGATAGGCTAATCAAAATGCTGGAGAACCAAGATGATTGAGATACTTGTAGCGTTCGTGGGAAGTCACCTCGGCGGAATGGCCGTGGGTGGAATGCTGGGGCGAAGTAATCTGTTAGGCTTTGGCTTCAAGGCCATTGAGCTTGCTGCCCAGCGGCGGGCGAAACGTAAACACGAAAGGGCGAAGGATGACCTTCAAAAGTGGCTGTCTGAAAATGCTGATTCTGAGTAGCTGTCTGCTAGTCGGAATCTTCGCTCTGCGTGCCGAGTCCCCGCCCATCGGCTGGACCGTGCCGGTCAGGGTCGTCCAGGTCTATGATGGGGACACGGTCGTCGTCGAGATCACGAAGCGTGTCAGGGTTCGTCTGCTGGACTGCTGGGCACCGGAGGTCCGTACAAAGGACAAGGCTGAAAAACAAAAAGGTTACGCCTCGAAGGACCACCTGAAAAAAATTATCCCAGAAGGTTCCGACGCTATCCTCCACATTCCTGGCTCCGTGGACGTGGGCCGTTCGATCACTTTCGGCAGGTTTTTAGGCCGAATCTGGGCACCAGGTGACAAAGATGACGTGAGTGCGCAGCAGGTCGAAGCTGGACACGCCACAAAAATCAAAGGAAAGTAGTATTGCAGCAAAAACCAATAACCGATAAATAGATCAACCACGCACGACATGGGGTCGTGCGGATAACCCAAAGAGACGGAAGGGATTGCCATGTACGCTGTGCGTGTCGAAGCTGACACGGTGTTCAACGACCGCCGAATAACGACGGTCGTTGCAACCTACCCACGGATCATCCACGCCGAGATTTTAACCCACCGAGCGTTTTGCCGTAACGCCTCATCATCACGAGCGATTCCGGTCAAACGCATGATTCGGGAGATCGAGGAAGACCCGTTCATTCCGCTGTCGTGGGGTAAAAACCAACGCGGAATGGTCATGTCCGACCAGGAAGCCGATGGTATGGCCTGTCACCAAATATGGATGCAGGCCCGCGATGCGGCTTTGGTCGCTGCGAAAAGCCTGTCGGGCGAGCAGCAGGTCCACAAGAGCCTCGCCAATCGGCTGTTGGAGCCGTTTGGGTGGATCACGGTGGTCATCACAGCCACCGAGTGGGCCAATTTCTTTCGGCTCCGTATCCACCCGGACGCTGACCCGCACATCAACAAGGTCGCCCAGATGATTCTGGACGCCATGCGGGCGTCTGAGCCTGACGAGAAGCCGCTCCACATGCCGTTTCTGCTGCCCCCGGAGCAGAAGAGTGCTCTGGGCAACTACATGCGGCACGGCGTCTCCAGCGAACGCATGGCCGTACTGGCGAAGGTCTGTGCGGCACGCTGTGCCCGAATCTCCTACCTGACGCACGACGGCAAGAAGAACGAGGCCCGCGATCTGGAACTCGCGGATCGACTCATGTCTGGAAGTGGCTTCGGCCACTGGTCGCCGTTCGAGCACTTTGCAATTTCTCATGTTGGACGCAATACGAACTGTCCGTATCGCAACTGGAAGACATTCCGGTCCACTCAGTCCAACGAAAACCTGTCCGGCCACATAAAGGAATACTCCAATGGCTGAGAAGATTCTTGCCCAAACTATTGCAGGGGCGTCCGAGCACTTCATCGAACTGATTAACGAAGACTGCGAAGTCACCGAGACTCATCTGAAGCTCAAGACTCCGATACACATCCTCATCGAAGACCCCAACGCTCCTGTCAACACGCTCATCTGCCACAACCCAATGGATGTGCTCATCTACTCGTTGTGGGTGCTCACAGGCTGTCGGGACCAGGGCCGTGTCGAGAAGATTCTGGGCCGTCCAGTGAGACCCCTTGGCGGTGCGGTGCTGTCGTATACGGACAAGGAGTTGATCCGCAACGCAGGTCACTTCCAAATCCGGTACAGCACAGCGGATGACAAGGGACTGACTCGACTCAATGCGTCTGTCGTTTACGACTCTGCGAACGCCTACGAATTCCTGATCGAAGATTTTGCCGTCGTCAGCCTGTGTCTTCAGTACCTTGCTGCGAAGCATAAGTTCGGCGTTGGGCACGTTCGCATTTCGGTCAACGAGCCGAGCGTCCACAAAGAACACGTCGATGCTTTCTACTGGGACGCCGAAGGCTGGAGCATTGGCCTGCACAACTTCTACCTGTGCGACGTAGACGCCGACAGGCTCATTGCCGAAGCCCATCTGGCGATGGAGTTAAGTTCGCCTATCGGGATACGCACAAAGTTCCTGCGTCGAGTTGTGATGCCTGCGATGACGGCAATGCTCAAAATCAACGGGCAGGAATTGGACGACGCTCATTACTTTGTTGAGTCGATGCCAAGGATGCTCGACTGGTCCGTTGCGTCAAAGCAATGGTTTTCTGAGGTCTACGGAAAGGAGTTCTCAAATGCTGGTTCTTAGTCGCAAGGTCAACGAAAGAATCTTTATCACCATTCCTGGACGAGAGAATCCCATCGTGGTTCAAATGGTTCGGATCGGTGACGGAGGAAAACTCAGCATCGGAATCCAAGCCGATCTGGACATAGCCATCGCGAGAGAGGAGATACTGACAAATGATTCAACCACTACTGTTTGAACCGGCATCCGAATGGTCGCCGCCCAGCCTGGATGATCTTCCACGCTGGGCGGACTTCCGCCAGGTAGGTCTCGACATCGAGACTTGTGACCCTGACCTCAAGAAGCTCGGGCCAGCGGTACGCCGCAATGGGTTCATCGCCGGGGTGTCGTTTGCCGTAGACGGGAAAGGCTGGTACTTGCCGGTCGCCCACGGCATCGGCAGCAACCTGAACCGTGACTCGGTGATCCGATACCTGAAAGACCAGGCAGAAAGCTACCGGGGAGAGATTGTCGGAGCCAATCTGCAATATGACCTCGACTACCTTGCACAGTACGGCGTCATCTTCCGACACGCCCGCATACGCGACGTGCAGGTGGCTGAAGCCCTTATCAGCGAACTGCACAACCGCTACTCGCTACAGGCGATTGCCGAACGCCGGGGCTTCTCGGGCAAGGACGAGGAGTTGATGGATCAGGCACTTCAGGAGCACCGATTCCACGGCAAAGGGGATATCTGGAAACTGCCAGCCCGGTACGTTGCTCCCTATGCGGAACAGGATGCACTGCTGCCGCTGGAGATTCTTGCCGACCAGCAGAAGGACATCGACGAGCAGGGACTCCAGAGGGTCTTCGATCTGGAGTCCGATCTGTTGCCGGTGCTCCTGAAGATGCGTCGTCGTGGTGTCCGAATCGACTTCGACCGACTGGCTCAAATCGAGCAGCGAATGCTCGATACGGAGTTGCGGCTCGCGGCCCACATCAATGAACTCACGCCCCTTGGGTTCTCGCATGAGGACATCAACAAGTCGTCGGTCGTGGGCCGTATTCTGGAGAACGACGGTGTTACATTGCCACGGACGAAGACCGACAAGCACAACGTCGACAAGTTCGTGCTGGAAGCCCTGGATACGAAACTGTCCCGAGCGATCCTGAAGGCTCGTCGGGCGAACAAAATCCGCACGACGTTCGTGGCCAGCATCCGCAGGCACTCGGTCGAGGGCAGAGTTCACTGCACGTTCAACCAGTTGCGTAAGCAGCGGGAAGACGGCGACATCGTCGGTGCTGCGTTTGGTCGAATCTCGTCTAGCCTGCCCAACCTTCAGCAGCAGCCAGTACGTGATGATCTGGCTGAAGACTGGCGTTGCATCTACCTGCCCGACGAAGGCGGCGAGTGGGCCTGCCTGGACTATTCCCAGCAGGAGCCTCGCATTCTGCTTCACTGGGCCAACGCCACGGCGTCTCAAAAGCTGATGGCGTTTGACTCAACCAGGAAGGTCGTCGAGGAAGCCGTTGAACGGTATTGGAGTGATCCCAGCACCGACAGCCACTCGATGATGGCATCGCTGACGGGCCTTCCTCGTAAGCAGGCCAAGACGCTGTTCCTCGGCCTGTGCTACGGCATGGGCGGCGTCAAGCTGGCTGAGTCACTCGGCCTGCCAACCTCGACACTGACCCGTAAGAGCGGCGAAATTATCCGCTGTGCGGGCGAAGAGGCTCTCGACGTACTCAATACGTTCAACAAACGCCTGCCCTATGTGGACTGGCTGGGGCGAGTCTGCGAAGCCCGAGTTCGGAAATACGGATACCTGACCACGCTGAGTGGTCGCCGATGTCGGTTTCCAGAAGATGAACTCGGAAACCGCCAGTGGACTCATAAAGCGTTGAATCGTTTGATTCAGGGTTCGGCGGCGGACCAGACGAAGGAAGCGATGGTCCTTGCCGACAAGGCGGGTTTTCGGCTTCAGTTGCAGGTTCACGACGAACTCGACTTAACGGTCGAGTCGAAGGCTGAGGCGGGTGAGTTGGCCGCTATGATGAAAGAGGCCGTCCCGCTGGCGTTGCCCAGCAAGGTGGATGTCGAGATCGGGCCAAACTGGGGGGACATTAAATGATGTCGGTGTTTTGGTATCTTGTTGGTGCGATACTGATGGCGATGTTCATCGTAGGCTCACGGAGCCGAGTCGGTTATGTCGGCGTAGCCGTAGAAATTTTTATGGTACTCACATGGCCTCTTATGATCGCCATTTTGATCTTGGGGACGGCAGTGGCGGTCGTCAGAATTATCTGGAAAGGGGACTACCCGGATGAGTAGGCCGAAGCTAATGATTGTGGGCCACGGGCGTCACGGCAAGGACACGCTCGCGGACGGTTTTCGGGATCGCGGATGGCTGTGCAAAGATAGCTCGTATGCGTCAGCAGAAATCTTCCTGTTCGACGAACTGAAAGACTCTATGAGCTACCAGACGGTTCAGGAGTGCTGGGAAGATCGCCACAACCATCGAGCACTCTGGTTTCGGATGATCTCGGAATATAACAGCGTGGATAACTGCCGTCTGATGCGGGGCATCTACGAGCAGAACGATATTTATGTGGGCATCCGATCACGGCAGGAGTTGCTGGTCGGAATTGCCCAGCGGCTGATCGACCTTGTCATTTGGGTCGAAAGGCCGGGGTGTAATCCCGAGAGTGGCGAGTCCATGAATATCCGTAGGTCCGATTCGGACATCGTGGTATACAATGACGGCTCGCCGGAATCATTGCGAAGAAAAGGTCGGGTTCTGGCGGAATTACTAGACGGAGAAGGTCGATGAAGGTCTACATTGCTGGTCCTATGCGGGGTAAGGCTGATTTCAATCGACCGGCGTTCGATGACGCCGAGGCTCTGTTGCGAGACCTCGGTCACGATGTCGTCAACCCGTGCCGTCTCGACGAGGAACTCGGGTTCTTCTTCGAGACGGACGCGGACATCACGCCAGAGCACCTGAAAGAAATCATGTCCCGCGATATCGCCGCTCTCTACTCCTGTGATCGAATTGCGATGCTTCCAGGCTGGGAAGGTTCCGGCGGGGCATCGCTTGAACGTCAGGCTGCTCACTATGTGGGTATCCCGTCGATAGAGTTAACTGCCGCTCAGTTGGAGGCTGGAAATGCCACGCGAACATCAACACATGCGACGGAGAGTGATTCAGGCTCTCCGTGAACTGGATGCCATAGCCGTTGAAAATAGTGCCTACCCCGGCACGCCAGACGTTTGCTACATCGGAGGCTGGATCGAACTGAAAGAGGCAGATGCCTGGCCCAAGAAGGCGACCACACCACTCGCAATGAGGCATTTCACGCGACATCAACGGGCGTGGATACGAAGACATGCAGAAAAAGGCGGAACTGTCTTCGTATTGCTCAAAGTCGGAAAATCGGAATGGTTTCTAATTGACGGAAAGACTGCTGCCGATATACTAGGCGGTGCCACACGACAGGAGATACAGTCCGCCGCGTGTTTGGCCTTTGACAAGGGACTGAATAACGAGGAGCTTCTGAAATGCTTAAAGTTACGGATTTGACGACGGGGGAGAGCCTGATTCTTCAGCGAAGACGCTTGGGCGTTACCCAAGGGCGGATGGCTGAATTGATCGGAGTCGGACGCGACGTGTACCGCTCCTACGAACGCGACGAAGACCGTAAGTGGCGTCAGGGACCGCCCGTCGAACTGCCTCCCCTCGGTGACGAGGATTTGGCTGATGAAGAAATCATCCACATCCTACGTCTGCGTCTCGGTTGGACGCTCGACGATGCTGCTGAGGCCGTGGGCCGTTCCCGAGCCACTTATGTGAACATCGAGAGCGGTGGACGGACAACCGCTCGCTGGGCCAACTACGTTATCGACCTGATGGAGAAAGAAATTGCTACAGCCGCAAACTGAGTTGGTTTCGCGGTATCTGAGTGATTTCTTTCCTGACGGCCCGTGGGTACTGACTGCGATTCATACGGATCGGAGCGGCACGATCACGCGGACGTTCAACCCAGATACCGTTTCCCAAATGACCGCATGGGTCGCGGAAATGAACCGCGACCACCATAACATCTACTACCACGTCGGCATTCCAAAACGCGAACTCAACCGCAAGGCGGAACGTGCCGACATCGACAAGGTGCTCTGGCTCCACGTCGACATTGACCCACGGAATGGGATTGATCCCGAGATTTGTCGTCAGCAGGCGATCTCCGCTCTGGAGAACGGCAAAGACGGCATTCCGGCCCCTACGGTCATCGTCGACAGCGGGGGCGGGATACAGGCATTCTGGCGGCTGACGGACTACATCGAAATCGGTGGGGACGTGGCTAAGGCTGAAAAGGCCAAGGCCCACAACCAGCGACTCGAAGTCGTCTTCGACGCCGACAACTGCCATAACATCGACCGCATTATGCGTCTTCCGGGCACGGTCAATTGGCCAACCGCCCGAAAGGTTCGTAAGGGTCGAGAACCTCGACTGTCTAAGGTTGTTCTGTTCGACAAGTCGAGAGCCTACGGACTCGAACGATTCCCGCCGCTGCAAACCATGCAATCGCAATTCGGCGTTGTCGAAGGCGACGAACTGGAGATCAGCGGCAACATCGAGCGGGTCGACATTGACGAACTCGATAAGTTCGAGGTGTCTGACCGAGTGAAAGTGATCTGTGTTCAGGGTCTGCACCCGGACGAGGTCAAGGAGGGTGACAACAGCCGCAGCGCGTGGCTGTTCGATGCGCTCGTACGCCTTATCAAATGCAACGTACCTGACCAGATGATCTACTCGATCATCACTGACCCGGACATGGGTATCTCCGAATCTATTTTGGAGAAGCCCAACTCGCCGAAGTATGCAAAGAGGCAGATCGCACGAGCCAAGCAGTTCGCTGTCGATCCGCAATTGCTCGAAATGAATGAGCGACACGCGGTCATCAGAAACTGGGCAGGTAAGTGCGTTGTTGTCGAGGAAGTTCCTGACTTGGCCGTGGGCCGTAGCCGACTGACGCGAACGTCGTTTACCGATATTCGTAACAGCTACTGCCACAAACAGGTGCAGGTCGGGGAAACCAAAGACGGAGCACCCAAGCATCAGCCGCTCGGGGACTGGTGGCTGAAGCATCCTTCACGCAGGCAGTACGACACGCTGGTCTTTGCTCCCGGCAAAGAACTTCCCGGTGCGTACAACCTGTGGCGCGGATTTGGGGTGCAGTCTATACCGGGAGACTGTGGGCCGTTCTTGGAGCACGTTCGCAGGAACCTCTGCAACAACGTCGATGCTTACTACGACTACCTGATTCGCTGGATGGCGAGGGCTGTTCAGTTTCCCGACAGACAAGGCGAAGTCGCCATTGTTCTTCGGGGCGACCAGGGAACCGGAAAGAGCTTCTACGCGAAAGAGTTCGGCGCATTGTTCGGGAGGCACTTCCTGACTGTAAGTGACCCTAAGCATCTTGTGGGCAGTTTCAATGCCCACTTGAGAGACTGTGTTCTGCTTTTCGGTGACGAGGCGTTTTTTGCGGGCGACAAGAAGCACGAGTCGACGCTGAAGACGTTAGTCACGGACGACATGATCGCAATCGAGGCCAAGGGGATCGACGTAGAGGTCAACCGGAACTACACGCATCTGATTATGGCGTCGAACAGTGATTGGGTGATTCCTGCCGGGGCAAATGAGCGTCGTTATTTCGTCCTCGACGTAACCAACACGCAACGGCAAAACTCCAAATACTTTCAGTCGCTCGCGGAGCAGATGCAGAAGTCCGGCGGTCGAGAGGCGTTGCTGCACTACCTGATGAGCGTGGACATTTCCGACTGGAATGTCCGCACCGTACCTCAGACGCAGGCACTTGCCAGCCAGAAGGTTTGGTCCCTCGGACCCATCGAAGAGTGGTGGTATCGCAAACTCGACGATGCCTCACTGCACGAAGACATCGGGTACTGGGCCGAAGAGGTCCACTGTCGAATGCTTCAAGATGACTACTTGCAATACACCAAGGACTTTGGTGTGAACCGTCGCGGCAACGCGACTCGAATTGGAGTGTTTCTACGTCAGGTCGTTCCCGGCCTACGTCGAGAGCAGCGATTTCTGCTCGAAGAGGTTGAACTCAGCGGACGCAAAGAGGTCAAGAAGACACGTCCCTATGTTTGGATGTTCCCGCCCCTCGACTTGTGTCGGGAATCGTGGGAAGAGAAATATGGCAAAGCCCACTGGGCTGTATCAGCAGACGAAGAAAGGTCTAATCGTGCCCGTACCGCAGAACACTGAAGCCGCCGTTGCGGTGTATTTTGAAACGCATGACGTGCCGCGTGAGCACGTCGAAGCCGCCGCCGAAAAACAAGGCGTCTCTCTTGGCGAATACTGTCAGTCGATATTGGTCTCGGAGGCCGTGCAGGTTGCCTGTGCCCAGTTCATGGGAATGGCGTTGAGCGTCCGGTATCCCAGCGCTACGCCCCAGCAGTTGATGCAGCAGTCGCAAGTGAAGGCTGTTCAGATTTGGCAGCACAACATAATGAGCGGCCTGCCCCTGGATCAGCATGTCGCCAAGATGCTCTCAGTAACCGCTCACGAGGTGCAGATACTGACTTCCGAAATAATTTCGGATTCCGGTAAAGATGGCTAGACGTATGGTCGATAAATAGCTATACTGATCGAGTTCAATAACCCCAAGGAGATAAAACATGCCCGCACTCGCCACCGACCGCCGCGAGATGACCGCTCTGGAAATGAGCGAGCATCTCGAATGGGCAGAGGCCATAGTCCACTTTCCGTGGCACGGACACGTCACCGCTGAAGGCCGAGTCAAATTCATCGCCAGCTCAGGCGTAGCGTCTTCTGGAGCCGTCTGGATTGGCTCGCTCTGCCTCGGTCTGGATACCGAGGTCGATGTCATTGGCGACAAGGTCACTGTCTACGGCTCTCGTCAGGAGCCACGAGCATGATTCACTCTTTCGCTGCCGCAATGCCCTACATAATCGCAGGTGGGCTGTTCGTCCTAGTCCTTACCTGGCTCGACGAGAAGGGAGTCCTCTGATGCTTGCAACAGTCATGTGCCGTAAGTGCGGATCGCTCGATATCAGCCAAGACGACGAACAGGATGTTCGCTGTGGATCAAGCGTCGGGTACTTCGCCAAGAAGTCCTATAGGGGACTGCCGGTCGTCCGAGAGGTCGACGAGTTCAAGCGAGTCTACCACGGACCCGAATCTCTGGGTTGTTCCTGCGACCCGTTGATGACGATCCGCGTGTACCTGGAATAAAGTTATAGGCGTCAGGCGTCGTGCCGTCTTTAGTGGAGGTTCGATCATTGGCTTCCGCGCACGAGGTGAACCGTGAGTGCCTGTCTAATCCTTCTTGCAACTGGACCGACGTTGATTGTGTCAGCCGAGGTCCGTCGCATGTGAGCACCGCCGCCTGCTCTGACTAACCACGGAGGCGGCTTTTTCAAACAACCAATACTGGGAGAACCCGATAATGCCAGCCATGCCTGAAATACACCAAAACCATGCACGTTGCGCAGACGCGGCCCGAGAGGCTTTGCGGACAGCGCAGGAAGAAACCGAGAGGCTCCACCAGCAAGCCCTGGCAACAGTCTCCGGCGCGGTCGACGCATCTGTGATGCAGCCACTAAAAAGCGTCATTCAGTGGTTTAACGACAACTCCGATCTGTACGAACAGTGCAACGGACAACAGAAGCAGTTAGTCCGTGAAGCTGTCCAGCGAATCTGCGGCACGCTCGGGATCGCGATTTTGCCTTCCTATTCAGCAATCCACCCGGCTGTGGGCACTCGGCAACAGATAAGAGTCCAGAAAGAGCAAACACTCGAACAGTGGCTCTACTACACTCAAAAGGATGTGCCGTTCGGACACAAGCAGTTGGAAGACCATTTCAGTAAAACGATGAACGGGGGCAGTCCGGTCCAGCGGAGCTTTTACATGAAGCAGGTCGAAGGGCTGATACGAAGCGGCTTCGTCAAAGACCTCACCCAAGGCAGCAGACCGGCAAAGCACATATTTCAGTACGTTCCTGTCGGAAACGATGACACGACCACCAACAACTCAGACTGGCCGATCACAAAGCCAGAGACAAAGGACGGGCCATGAAGTTCCATGAATACGAAACCATAATGACCGGGGCGCGCCGAATGTTCCGAGGTACAGCGGTCGAGCCGCCCACGGAGGCTGACCTGGATAACTTTCTGGCGTCGGCCCAAGGAGTCGTGAGGGACAGCTCCTCGTATTCCATGATGCTCCTGCACCGAAAGCAGGACATACAGTGGGCCTTGGACCAAAAGCCTTACTACTCGGTCTATCCGTCGATATCGCCCATGCTGACAAAGCTACAACTGGACAAAGTCCAAAGCTCCCATATCCGCCTGCCGCACGGACTCAAAAGCCTGTCGCTTCGGTTCCCGGTCGGCTGTGAACTGGGCAACGAAGTGCGAACCATCTGGATACACCACCTCGATCAAGTCCGCAATCCCCTGAACGACACTGTGTGCCAAGGTCTATCGCTCGGAATTGACCACGGCGAAGTTCGAGACGGACTTCCCGTCTACCTGATCCGGTGTTTCCCACTGGTTGAGAAACAGTCCGTCGAGGATGCCCTCGACCTACTGCCTGCGAGTTGGACACTATCGGAGGGCAAACAGCTTGCGCCGGAAGTGATCGCAGATGCCGTTCGGCTCGCCTGTACCATCTGCCTCATCGGTGACGACCCAAGCATTCTTGAACCGGAAGTCCTGTCAAAAGACAAACACCGAGTCGACCAGAGCAACCTTGAGAATCTGGTAGAAAAAGCGCGGCGGCGTGGTAAACTCGGGTGGTCACTTGGGCGATCCATCGAGACCATTCCACACTACAGACGACCACACCCGGCTCTGGTATGGACGGGCGTGGGCCGTAAGATTCCGAAGATCATCATGCGGTCAGGAAGTGTCGTTCATAGAGACGCAGTAGCCGCCGTACCGACTGGGTATGGAGACGACGAAGATGAGAAACCAGTGCTGCCTTGAAGTTCACTTCGGTCGTGCCCAGTGGGTGGCGACCGACTGCGAGCTAACGGCCAGGGACATAGTCCTGATGCTCCTGGCGTCCGGCCACTCGCACGGAACAATCAGGGTTCGCACGGGAGACGACCAGGTCGACTCAAAGAAGTGGGCGAGCATAGCCAAAAACATCGCGGAGTTGACCGGAACGACACACATCTACTGAGGGCATGGAGCCTGACTTCCCGGCCCCCTTTGGACAGGGTCAGGGAGACGTGCGACATGAAGTCGCGCGGCAAACGACGAACGGGGGGCCATATTTTGAATACGTTACTGATAGGACTGCTACTGATTGACCCAGTGTCCGCCGAGACACATCAGGAAGTTCAATACTGGCGACGGTACTATGGCCTGCCTGCCCAGGAGTTCGACTTGGGACTCACTTTGGTGGCGCGTCAGCACGCCGAATGGATGGCCCGGAACGACGCTTTCCAGCATGGTCAGCACGACCAGGTGATCGCCATCGGGTATAGCTCACCTCGGCAGACCGTCGCCGCCTGGATACACTCACCGCCACACAGAGCATGGCTTTTGAGCGGAGAGAGGAGAGCAGGATGGGCCGTCGCGACTTCGAGGAGGACTGGAAAGAGGTATTGGGTTGGGGTGATGGCGACATCGAACCAGCGTCGGTGATGCTACGGCTCACGCACCCAGACGGTGCGTATTCCCTGATCGTCAAAGAGGTGTTCCTCGAAGAGTCTCCCGAAGAGGGCGACTACCTCAACGATATCTGCCTCGCGAAAATTGTCGGAGTCCACGAGGTCTTTGACGGACTGATCGTTAGTGCTGAAGCCCACTACGGCGGAACCGAAACCGAACTGGTCAAACAGGCGGTTGGCCTCGGGTGGGAATTCTTATCTATAGACCACGAAATGAATTGACGAAGGAGCCATTCAGTGCGGCTGATAATCGAAAACGACGGACGGGAAATCCACATACACCGTGAAGCCGAGAACGAGCACCAGCGGATGCAGAAGATCAGAAGAAAGGCCGGACTCCTGCCCGTCACGTTTGAGGATGTCGAGCAGAACGGCGGACTGCCGCCCGAGGGGACGTGGGCCTGCTGCAAGATGGCGACAGGACGATGAGAGTGCTCGTCGCCTGTGAATTCAGTGGAACCGTCCGCGATGCCTTCGCGGCTCGCGGACACGACGCATGGTCCTGCGACATACTGCCCACAGAAAGAGCGGGTAAACATCTCCAGTGCGATGTTTCCGACGTTCTTGACCGTAAGTGGGACTTGATGATCGCGCACCCGCCATGCACCCACCTGGCTGTAAGTGGGGCACGCTGGTTTCATCTCAAGCAAAAAGAGCAGGCCGAGGCCCTCGATTTCGTCAGGCTCCTGCTCGATGCACCCATCGAGAAGATCGCTCTGGAGAACCCGGTCTCAATCATCAGCAGCCGAATCAGAAAACCCGACCAGACGATCCAGCCTTGGCAGTTCGGGCACGGAGAGGTCAAACGCACCTGCCTCTGGCTCAAGAATCTGCCGCTGCTGCAACCTACACAGGTGGTCGTGGGCCGTGAGGCCCGAGTCCACAAAATGCCACCGTCACCCGACCGCTGGAAGAAACGGTCGATAACGTACCAGGGCATCGCTGATGCGATGGCCACACAATGGGGATAAGAATGACAGCTACCTGGAAACCCGTCGTCGGATACGAAGACCGTTACGAGGTGTCGTCGGAAGGTGAAGTGGTGAGTCTCCTGACGCACCGCACCCTCAAGCCGGGAACGCAGAGCCGAGGCTACCAGACCGTTGTGCTTTACGACGGAAGCTCTCCTAAGCGGCCCAGATCAAAAACAGTTCACTCCATCGTTGCGGAATCGTTTCTCGGGTCTCGCCCAAAGGGCATGACCGTTAATCACATCGACGGGGATAAGTCCAACAACCGACTCGATAACCTCGAATACTGCTCGATGCGGGACAACGCCATGCACGCACTAGCCCACGGGCTGCTGGCACCTCCCAAGTCCTGCACCGCCAAACTCGATGAGCATCAGGTCAAGCTCATTCGGGCAATCTTCGCGTCCAAGCCGCCGCGTGGAACACAAGCCTGTTTGGCTCGCGCTCTCGACGTAACGCCGAACACGATTCGGGACGTTGCAAACGGCAGGCACTATCCCGAGGGCGGGGGGTGAACTGTAAGTGAGATTTTCAGCCAAACTGTAAGTGAGATTTTCAGCCAAACTGTAAGTGAGATTTTCAGCCAAACTGTAAGTGAGATTTTCAGCCTGCAAAACGTCGGCACATATCGCCATGTGCCGACGTTTCGTCATTTATGATTTTCGGCAATTTTAGAAATCAACTAAACTATCTGTTGACAATTGGTCGATAGTGTGTATAATTAAAGGCGTAACAGCAACCCACCGAGGAGCAAAGACAATGGCTTACACTTTCTCAATCCTGCCCAACTATTACGAAGCGCGTAACGAAGACGGCCCGTACACGGCTGTTAATTTCTTCGTCGAGTGCCGCGACCTGGCTGGCAACACCTGGGTCCATTTCAAGCCCTTCGACGCTGCCGACGACGCTGCATCACTGGCGGATCGAATTGAGGACCATCGGCCCGCTGGCTGGACACCTGAAAACGAGCACTGGACTCAGGGTCGAACGCTTTACGGCTCACAGGCTTATCAGCTTAATGGGGGAGAGCACGACCTCCAGAAGACTGACGTTGAAGCCGAATTCGGCCCCGGAGCCTGGCAAGAACACGCTGCCGAAAATGCCTACCTCGACGCAACTCACTGGAACCGCGACTAACGGAGAAAACAATGGACTTCACAGGACAACCCTTCGACGCATCCGCCGCCGTTTCTGTCTACTGGAATCTTCATCAACACCGCTACTCGGTCAAACAGCGAGGCCTGGTCGTGGCCCACGCCGATTCGCTGAACCTCCGACAAGTCAGCTATCGGGTCGGAGCCGCTGGCAACCAGCGTGTCCGTGATGAGAAACAAAAGAACGTACACGCGACGATGCACGGATACCTGTGCGACCAGGAAGACCACGGCGACATGACCCCAGTGACCTACAACCCATACAAGGACACGACCTTTGTGACACTGCCCAACCGCCTGCCGATACTCGTATCGGACTTCGCTACGCTGAGAAAAGTGGATGACCGGCCCCGAGTTATTTCTGGCAAATTCAAATAATAGGCTAAACTATTGTTTGACATTTGGCCGATACTAACTATAATGAAAGGCATGACGCGGCGACGAACGCCGCAGCAATAACTCAAAGAAAGGTCACCATGAAAGTAGTCGAGAGAGTCCGGCAGGAAATCGCACGTGAGTTTAGTTTCCTCAAAAGCGAAGTTATTGAGCGTTCCGTCGTCGAGCCTGATGGCGACCCCGGAGGATGGGCACCCGATGCCCTCGCCATCATCTACCACGAATACGGCCTGCCTACGGCGATCCACACTGCGGAACAACTCGAAGCCTACGCCCGAATCTCAGACCGGCTGAACCTCATCGTTGAGCCGATCAACGGCGCTGTCTCTGCTGTCTACAACGTCTAACGGAGAACACCCATGATTAAGCAAGTCGAACACTTCACCGCTGTCATCCTCGATACCGACGCCGGGTCGTGGGCCGTGCCCACAGACATCTGCGGCGAATACGTCGAGGACCAACACCTCAACAAAGACGACGAGCCAAACCAGGAAGCCGCCGACCAGTTCCTGCCCTACACCGAGGGCAACGACCTCTACGAAATCGAGCAGAAGACGGGATTCTTCTCTCGGCTTTCAATGCCCGGATATCTCGACTGCACCGAATGGCATGGGCCGTTTGATACCGAAAGAAAAGCGGCTGAATACCTCGAAGATATTTACGGAGATTGATAAATCGGCTAAACTTTCTGTTGACAGTTGGCCGATACTTGCTATAATGAGATACATGACGCGGCGACGAACGCCACAGCAATAACTCAAAGAAAGGCAAAAATGATTCCAACAGGCACCCAAGTCCAGATCGTTGACCCGCTGCACTTTTACAACGGTCAAGTCGGAACCGTCACGGAGGTCGTGGTACGGCTCACCGACCCCCGACCAATGACGACCTACAGAGTTGAGTTTCCCAGCGGGACGGGCAACGGAACGGTCAGTTCGGCAGTGGACTGCGGCAAACTCCAAATAGCGGGAAATAACCGATGAACGAATCAGAGCTACGCGAGCTGCTGGCGAAACTTCATCAGCAGGCAGACGCACAGAAGCCGTATTTCGATGATCGGCTCTTGCAGAAGATCGAGCAGGTCGAGGCACTTCTTCCCGAAAGGCAGAGCGAAGATGAGTGAACCGAAAGACGAAACACAACGGCAGGCGGTACGCCGTGCGATTGGCGTCCTGGCTGGGCAACTCAACAGCAAACAGTTGACCGCCCTGGCCGAAGCCAGCCGAGAGATCGAGGTCGCCAACCAGCACTACGGTCTGAATTCGCAGGTAGCCGCGAACCACGAGGCCGGACAGCTCATGGAATCAATCGTGGACGACCTTTCTCCGTACTACATCAGCGAGGTTTACGGAAAGTTGTCGAAAATCATGCAAATAGATTGAACTATCTATTGACTTTTATCCGATACTAACTATAATGAGATACATGACGCGGCGATGAACGCCGCAACGACAACCCCATTCGGAGATAACACGATGAAGATTCTCGCCCGAGACAACAGCTACAACAGCGAAAACGACCTGTCCGCCGAAATCAATTTCACCATCTACGGCGCAGACGAAGACTGCGACTGGTGCTGGGCCAACGACATCTACGTCGCCCTCTGCGTTCACCGAGGCGGTGACGTTCGCGGAAACTACGGAGCGACCCAAATCTACAAGGTCGACTCGCTGGCCGATACCGGCTTTCTGGATTGGACTCTCGGCTGGAACGTCGAAGTCCTCAACACCTACCACACTGAACCGGGAAAACCCAATTTCACCCGCTGGGATATCGACGAAAGGAAAACAGAAGAAGCGTCACCCGGATACCGCAGTCTCCCGTCCAGCTACGTCTCCGATCTGATCGGGACCGACTCCGTTGAATGGCTCGACGGAAAAGCCTACGCCACCGACGAAAACGGTCAACAGTACCGATTCACTCCGTACCACTATTACGCCGAACTCGATCTGCCCAAAGACGGCAGCGGATGGCTCTGCGACGCCAGCATCGACACCGAGTCCTTCCTGACCAAGACCCTCGGGGAAGAACTCGAAACACCCGATGATGTCAGCGAAAGCTGGGACCATCAGCGAACCGTCGAATCCTGGATCACCCGACAAGAAATGGAGGTTTGAAAATGAAGAACCCGACCACTCCCGAGGCCAAGCATACGGAACTGACTCCCGAGGGCGAGCATATGGAACAGGCTTCTGCTGCGATGGGCGAGCGTAACGACTGCGCCGTGATCGCCGTTGCTATCGCCTTCGGCCTGCCGTACCGCACTGCGCACGATGTCCTGAGCCGACACGGCAGATGGCAACGCCAAGCCACGAGACACTTCTGGGACTCACTGATAGACATCGCCGCAGAGCTTGACGCCGAAATCAGCGACGTGACCGAGGTCATGCGAGACCGAGGCGCAAAGACCGCCCTGTCCGCTGAATCGAAGATGCCTCGCCAAGGTACGTTTATCGTCGGAACATACAGACACGCATTCTGCTTTAAGGACGGTCAGGTCCACGATTGGGCCAAAGGACGACGACACCGAATTCAGCGAATCTATCGAATCACCGAAAAGGACAACAACATGCCCGCAACCTACCTCAACATGAAAACAGCCCACGGGACCGAGACCGTCGACGAGATTACCCGCGAGGACTTCCCCTCCTTCAGAGCGTATCGCGCTGAAGTCAAACGGCTCGCCAACGAATACAGAATGGCCGGTATGGCCGTCTACACATCGACCCGACCCTGCAAAGAATGGAGCGATCAGAAATAAGTTAAACCATCGCTTGACAATTAGCCGATACTTGCTATAATAGAAGAATGTCGCAGAGACAACCTCACCTCAACCAAAGGAGCTACCATGTCACAGTCAGTCGACAACATCATCGCCAACCCAACCTACGCCGGATGCCTTACAGCCGATGCAGGCGGCTACGTCTCGGTGACTATTCCTGGCCAATACGGCAACCCCGACCGAACAATTCGGGTGATAAATGCCAGCCATCGCATCATCGTCACGGTTGACGACGGCAGTGAATTCCGCGCCTGCCTCGACCCCGCACAGACGCCAGTTCCCACTGAACAAATCCAACTGATCTAGGAGACGTGCCCATGAAAGTTTTTGTCTACGGAACCCTGAAGAAAGGCGGGCACGGAAATATCGCCTGCGATATGCAGACCATGATCTGCGAGACCGTGGGCCGTCAGCTTGACCTGTTTATGGTCGAAGGGCTGACATTCAACTTCCCCGCCGCCACACCTGGCAACGGCTCAGTCGCTGGCGAACTCTGGGAAGTCGACGACCAAACCTTTCAACGTATGACCCGATTTGAAGGAGGACTCTACCGACAGGAAACCATTGAAACGGACCACGGACCCGCTGAAACATTCCTCTGGAATGATCGGCTATATAGCACCAACGACTTACAACCCATCAGCGGAAGCCCCGCTGCTTTCTCCATAGCTTGAGGATATGCACTATGTGCCTGCTAATCGCAAACCCAGATAACCAACCCATCGACCTGAACGTCATCGAGACCGCAACAGAATCAAACCCGGACGGCTTCGGCTTCGCCTTCGTCAAAGACGGCGAAGTCAAAATCCACAAGACGGCTTCTTGCGACCCCTACAAGCAACTAAGCCTGCTCAAGAAATACGGTTGGCCACAACTCATCCACTGGCGATACACAACGTCAGGCGAAACCTGCGACAAATTCGCCCACCCGTTTCGACTCAACAAAACATCAGCACTCGCCCACAACGGCGTCCTGCCAATCAAAATCCAGAAAGGACTCAGCGATACCGCAACACTCGTTAAATCCCTCCGCAAGAAACCCCACAAAGCCGTCAACCGGCTGAAAAAACTCGACTACAAAGGCAACAAGTTCGCCGTCCTCAACACCCGAAACCTCCACATCGTCAACGAAGAAGCCGGGGAATGGCGGGACGGCATCTGGTACTCAAACAAAACAGGCTTCGAGTCCCGATGGGGTTCCTACAAGACCTGCAAGACTGACGACTACTCGACAATCGACAATGTCGAAAGTTCGGCCACGCAACTCATCCGCGATGCCGAGTGGGAACTTGCTGACGATTACCTCGAAGAAAGCAGCCGCCGACGACTTGAAGACCTGGTAGCAATGCTCGAATGGTGGAAAGAAGGAAACCAACAATGGACGAACTGACCGAAAGAATCGAAATGGCCGGATACCACGCCGGTCGAGCAACACCCGCGACGGTCCACCCCGGCTATCGCAATCCAATGTGGACCGAAGATCAGCAACTCGCCTACCTCCATCAGTACCTACAGGGGATGGCCTACTCCGTCATCAAAGGCGAATGCCGCATCTGCCCAAATGGGCTAATCATCTCCGTTGAACAGGCCCGTGATATTCTCGGGCTGGACGACACCGAATAAGGAAATAACCATGACAGACATCATCACCTCAATCCCCTGGCACTGTGGCAACTCTGATGGCTGCAACGTCGGCTGGCATCGGGCGACCCAGACCTGGGAAGTCGCCTTCCGCCCCTCAATCGGCGGCACGATCTGCTGTTGGGGCAGACGCAACCGACGTGGACCGCACGTTCGCGCTGACGACCTGCCTGAGCAGGTCAGGGACTACCTTCGCCTGGAGAGACGCGAGGGCGCAGCCCGCAATTACTACTACCCGGAAGGAATGGAGCAACTCAAACGGGACGTTGCCCAGGAGGGGTGCAAAGTCATCCGCGACCGCAGCCTCCTCCGGTTCATCCTCAAAGTCGAGGTCTCACAACCTCGACCAGAATCCGCCGTCAAACGCGACCTGATTCAGGCGGCATCGAAATAACTCATATAAAGAAAGGTTGATGCGATGAAGATTCTGATTGCTGCTCTGATTGTTGTGGGTTCGATGGGCGTGGGCCGTGCCGACGAGCCGAACGTGAGGCTTCGGCCTGACGGCGTCGTCGAACGATTCGACTGGAACGTGTTCCATTTCGTTCCTACCCAATCTCGGTTTGTTCCCGTCCGGCCTCGGCGGCTCAGTACCGCTCTGATGGTCGCCTTGCCGGTCCAGGCTCGTCGGAAGGCCGTTTTTACGGCTCCCGTTCGCCCCGAAAAGCGGAAACCTGAGCTATTTGACGCGAGGTATCCGAAACGGCGGAACTAGACTCCTCCCTTCCTCGCTCCTTTTTCGGCGTGAAGTCGCCGCAAGTCGTGAACTGATTGCGACTTGCGGCGAATTTTTGGCAAATGCTCCACTGCGCCACCTGTGAAACAAGTTGGTAGCGCAGAGAAAAACTAATAGCGTAGCCCTTTTTCCACCATTCTCTATTTTTAAGTAAAGTAAAGTAGAGTAATAAAGAAACCACTACAGGACAACGACTTACGAAAATCGGCCTCTCGGCTCTGGTGGTGCTGGGTGAAGCATTTGGTCGATTTTCGACCGTTTTTGGGAACGGCGTTTCGTAAGCAGCCCCCTAGGCTCGCGTGCGTGCCCGACGAGACGGCCCAGATCGAACGCTGAGGCGTGTTTGGGCCTTGATACGAAGGACGGCCCACGTTCTGGGGCGAAGGCCGTTAGGGCGCAAGTGAGAGCCTCTAGAGAGGAGGTCGAATCGTAAGTGAGTGCCAGCCTGCCTGGCAGTGGGCCGTAAGTGATCGCCTGTACTCACCGTAAGTGAGCGCCAGCCTCGGGCCGTAAGTGAGCGCCAGCCTCGGGCCGTAAGTGAGCGCCAGACTGTAAGTGAGCGCCAGACTGTAAGTGAGCGCCAGATAGCCAGCCCGCCAGCCAGCCAGCCAGCCATCCTGCAATCGGTTTGCACCTGCAATTCGTTTGCATTTGCAATTCGTTTGCACCTGCAATTCGTTTGCATTTGCAATCGGTTTGCGTTTGCAATCGGCCCGTACTTGCAATCGGTTTGCGTTTGCAATCGGCCCGTACTTGCAATCGGTTTGCGTTTGCAATCGGTCCGTTCCTGCAATCGGTTTGCGTTTGCAGTCGGTTTGCGTTTGCAGTCGGTTTGCGTTTGCAAT
>VTLG01012217.1_pt1 | contig 56521 bp, 46 predicted proteins | sample 4694571 | NCBI WGS metagenome assembly VTLG01 (sample SAMN12604809, study PRJNA352737) | marine metagenome | biome: ENVO:00000447; feature: ENVO:00000209|ENVO:00000569|ENVO:01000036; material: ENVO:00002151; isolation source: viral sequences binned using virsorter ... | reverse complement strand
TCAATTTTTTTAGAACAACCATTGTGCCCTCTTGTTCAATTCCATCGGCATAACCATCATTGATCCATTCATCTATAAATTGTGTTACGCCTGGACAGGTTGGATCACCATAATCATGTGCTAAACAGTAACCATTTAAATGATTCCAATGATGGATAAAATCTCTTTTAACTCCTTCATACGAATGATCTCCATCAACGAATAACATAGATAATGGTATATTTTCCATTGCCCATGAATTGTCTACTCTAATATCAATTCTATCCTTTTCACTATAGTCATTTAACCAATCATCTGCATCAGGATCGTGACACCCCTCAACCACATCAACTGAAACTATTTCTACATCTGTATTATGTGTTGCTACAGCAAGTAGAACAAGTGATCCTGCCCAATACCTACCAATTTCTAATATTGAACCTTCAGTAAGATATGATAATCTAGCATACTTATATAATAATCCTGCTTCACGCAAGTCTAATCGTATAATATCTCTTGTTTCTCTGGTGGAATTAAATAACCATAATAAATTTACAAAATCACTTGTAATCATTTTAATTGTTCAATAAATTTTTAATAATATATTCTGTATAGTTAAAATTAACGGTTGCAACTTGATATACTGGATCTGTTGTAGTACTGTCAAAAGATACTTCTGATAATGAGGTAGGAAAAATATCTTTGAAATGTAATTCCATTGTAGGATTCATAGAACTACTTAATATAGTTAATACTGCGGATGTGTATTTGTTTTCTTCTCCAACCATCCATTGAAATACTTCTTGCCAATTTTTCAAATATTCATCAATCAAAAAGGTAACATTGAGAGGATCATAAGTTATAATACCAGTATGTCGAGAAAAGTTTTGGAGTTGTGGTGTCGCTATAGTCGCGCCTTCTAATGTAACGCCTGGTAAATTAACTGTTTGAACAAAAAAGGAAGTTTTGGGTAATGCCGCAACATCAAATCTAAACTGAACATCTGCCAGAGGATTAATATTTTCGGGTTGATCTGTTAAACTTGTCATATTTCCTTTTCATCTTTTGAAAATAAATTTGGTAGATTTGGTAAATTATCTCCTAGATAATTAACCCAAATAAACTGTAATGCTGGATGTTCTTTAATTACTTTAAGAATTTGTTCATCCCATTTATTATATTCACCCCTCATATTCCTATCTCTACTGAAATAATGTGCTGTATCAGTATAGAGATTAGCATAATAGTCTACATGGTGATCAAAACCTAATAGATAAACTTTTTCATAATCATTACAAGTAAAATCTCGACACGCAATATGTAAAGCTGAAGTTCCTGTAGACCACCCCATTACTTCAGTACCTATATTTTTAATTTTGTCTTCTTTACCTTTTCTTAACCAAATAATATAATTTTCACCTTCAGAACAGTTTTTGTCTAGTCCTGAAATATATACAAAATGTTCATCATCAAACCTTCTGTATGTTTCAATCTCATTTCCATCTAGTCCATATTTTAAACCATCATAAGATTCTGCGGGAAGTAAATTCCAAGAATTATGTGTAAAATAACAATCTCCATCAAATCCTGAATCAATAATTTCACTTATTATTCCAGCATCCATAGCACAAATCACATCAGGATTAAAGTCTCTATAACAAGCATTACATCCTATAACTGTTCCATCTAATTTTGATGGATCAATATTTGCTCTACTGGGACCATTCCCTAGTACAAAAACCTTATCAATTCCTTGAGCATCATCACCTTCAAACATTTCACTACCTCCATTATACACTAATATTTAGTAATGTCAATAAGCACAAAAAAAAGGGTGAACAAAAGTCCACCCTTCTTTAAGTTCATCCTTAGATAAAGGATTACATAAGGTTTGCAACGATAACGTGCCTGTAATAGCGGTTAGCGTTAGCAGTAAGTGAACCATCACCGGCTCCGTTATTTGCGGATCCAGTTTCATTTGCGAAAGGATTGGAAACCAGACCATAACGAGTCTTGAAACCAATTTTCGGTTGAAATGAGTTCTCACCAACTGCACGAACCATCTGTAATGGAACATAAGGACAATAGAAAAGTCCGGCGTCATAAGCACTTGAACCTTTGTAACCAACTGTGAAATAGTTAGTTGCAGCGGATGGTGCATATGGATCAACATAGACTTTAAATCGACCATTAAGAGTTCCAACCATAGTTGAACCTGTGTCATCTGGGTCAAAATCGTTTCCAGAAGGTGCTCCGGAAAGTTGACCGGCCATAGCCAATGCGGATGCTACATCAGAAGATGTAATCAAGACATTACCTTTACCTCGGCGAGTGTCTTTAGCAATTGCGTTAGCTTCACGTTCAATCTGGAACATCAAACCTTTGAACTTCTCAACAGACCAACGTCCATTAGAGTCAGTATCAAGGTCAAAAGTTCCTGCGGATGTAGTATTATGAGCTGCACCAGTTTTAGCGTTGGTGTAGATTGTTCTCATAACTTCGCGGTTAATTTCAGCCAAGATTTCACTTGACAGAATATTTGACAGCTCAGTTTCTGCATCCAAACCATGAACGGCCTTAAGGTCTTGTGCGAGTTCTACTGTGTACTCAGCCTTAAGTGCTCTTGATTTAGCGGTTACGGTTACTTTATCGATTGCGAATGCCATCTCTGAAATGGTAACGTCAGCTTCTTGTGTTGCTGTAGCGGTACCAGTACCAGTAGTCATGCTGGCATCTGCGGGGTTACTGTTAGCGGAATGAGTTCCACTACCAGAGAAAGAAGTGTCGGCTTCTTTAGAGTCAGCCGCTTCAACACCGGCCTGTGATGTAATATGTGATTTCATTGCAAAGATCAGTCCGGTAGGACCAGTCATTGGTTGAACACCACAAACATCATAGGCGATAAGATTAGGCATAGCTCTACGAACCAACGAAATCAAAACGGGATCAACGGTATCGATATTACCGCCGGTCTTATTAGCGTGAGCCGCCTCTGTCATAAAGACTCCACTACCTGATTGAGCCTGTTCCTTCATTGCGGTTTCTTGGTTTTCCAAGAGAACTGCAGTAACAGCCTTGCGGTAGTTGTCTTTAATCTTAGGAAGGTCTTCGTGCTCTAAGACTGGTCCCCACTTCTTTTGTAGGTCTTCAGCTAGGTACATAGTTTTCTCCTATAGGGTTATATAAATTAAGAATTATAGCGACGGATCGCTGATGTATAATGTGCCATGCTCTCATCAAGTTTCTCAGGAGTTTCCTCACCTTGAACCTCGATTGTTTCATCTGTTTCAGTAATTTCTGAGGTTACTGCATCAGACTTAGGAAAATAACTTTCCTTGAGAACATTCAATTTTTCAATGTATTGCTCTGAATTCTCAAATTCAATACCTTCTGCAAGTTTACTAATCTTTTCCGAATCACTATCGGCTAAATCTTTGGTAGCTTGTTTAAGGGCATCGTCTTTTTTGAACTGAGCCAATTCTTTTTGGAGTTCTACTCCACGATTGATCTCTTCATCCAAAGAGGTTTCAAGTTCTTCGACTTTTGTGAATAAGTCGTCAACCATGTCAACTTTCTCTTCTGGAAGATCAATGTAATGTTCTGTAAAGAGGGTTTTGAGTCCAGACATGAAATCTTCAACCAATTCGGCACGAATACCTCTTTCGATTGCGAGTTCATTTTCTTTCATCCACTCTTCTACAACATAAGTAAGATATCCATCAACCTTCTCTGAAAGGTCTTTTTGGAATTCTTCTTTAGAAGCTTCAACTTCTTTTTGTTGTGTTTCCATGCGTTTGTTAACTTCATCAACAACTTTTGCATGAACAGCAGCTTCAAAAATTGTAGATGCTTTCTTCTTGAAATCTTCAGAAAGCCCCTCTTCTCCACTAACTAACGCTTCTACATCATCTTGAACGTTAGGGGGATCAATTTCTTGAGGTGAAACAGCTTGAATCTTAGTTGTTTCCTCTTTAACTTCTTCTTCTTCTTTAACTACTTGTGTAGCAGCTTTAAGAATCTGTTCGTATTTACCTGAAAGATCAGACTTTTTCATTTTATTGACTTGATCATAAATGTTTTTCAACATTTGATTCTTAGTCTTAGGAACTTGAACAGCTTCTTCAGCAGGCTCTTCTTCAGGCTCTTCTTCTTCATCATCGCCCTCTTCTTCGCCTTCTTCTTTTTTAACAGAAGCTTTTTGTTCTTCTACTTCCTCTTCGTCTTCTTCTTCAGAATCTTCTTCTTCTTCCTTCTTCACAGACGCCTTAGTTTTGGCTTCTGCTTGAATTTGAACATCTGAAGACTCTTCGGTTTCCTCAACACTCTGTTCTTCAGACTCTTGTCCTTCCAAAATTTCTTCAGACATTTAAATCTCCTAATGTTTGTTAATTTAGGGTTTTACTATTGTTATTATTTAGTAAACTTATAAACTAGACATAAACTGATCAAAGGCTTTTATCTGAACTTCATCTAATTGCTTTTGACTAGTTATTTTTATTTGTTTTTCGATGCGGGCTACATGGCGTTCATCTAGAATACCATTATCCCATATCCATTCTTTACCTTCCATAATTCCATTGACAAATGCCGCTGGAGCGGAAGGGTCGGCGACAATATCTGCAGCTGTTGCAAGATAAAAATCATCTTGAACATGACTACAATTGCGCCCTACGGGTCTCAATGAACCCATTCCTCTGGATGAGACACCCAGACGGGCTCCCTCATCGATAAGGTTCTTTACAATTTTACCATAAGGTGTGTCCATAATCTTTGCTCGACCTACGAAATTGTCTCCGTCCTCTTTTAACTCTTGAATCATGTGGGAAACTCTTTCAAGATTTACTGTAGGTCCTTCTGGATGTCCTAATTCTCCAAAAGCTCTTGATTGTTTTATGTAATTTTGATCATACCTTTTGGCCTCTTTTTGTAAGATAGCTTTAGGATATAATCGACCATTGCGATTCTTCACATTGGCCTGCATAAAAACACCTTCGATAAAATAATTCTTTCCTTTTTTGGTATCTTCACATATAAATTCTACATTATCTAATTGTTCGCATATAAGTTTCATTAATTTTCTCCTATTATGTGAAATTACCTTTTAAGTAGTCAACTCTATATCCTAACGATGCGTTCTCTTCGTATGCTGGGATATCAAAGCCTGGCGCCTGTTTCTTTAATTCCATTATGACTGTATAAGAGTCTCCGGCTCCGTGTCCTGTTGTAGAAAATTGTATGTCTCCCAAAACTTCAGAGGTATCACCAGTTGCGTTTATTGGTATTCCTGGCCATTCCATATTTGACATAGACCAACTACCATTACCACTTAATTCTGCAATATATTTTTCTGCGGTTGATCCATCCCATTCAATAGCAACTTGTAAACCATTTGTAATCCACATTATTTTAGTAACTAATACATTCCACTCTAAGCCTGTAAAGTTACCACTATTTGCTACTGTTCTAGTATTGGCTCCAGATACTCCACCTACAATTGCATCACCATTAGACATACCTGTATCAATTGAAGTTGCTTTTTTGTTTGTATTATCCCATCCAACAACTTCTACTGTAGATGCGCCGGCTGTAAAACCAGTAACAAGAAATGTTTCTGCTGATCCTACTGTTATTACTTCCCCAATCTTAAAGTTTGGGCTTGCTGCACCTGATAAGGTCATCGTGTGTTTTGCCCAAGCTAATGTAGATAGATCTACTTTCTTAACATCTGATTCTGATGCATCTGAAAAAAACTTAGCAATATATTTTTTTTCGTCATCACGTAGTACTTGCGTCTCTGCTGCCATCTTCTACCTCGTTACTTTCCGGCTCTTTCGAGTCTGTCTGCGTTTTGTTTAAAAAAGTTTTAGCGAATTCTTGTTTTTTTCCTTCTAATGATACCATCACTTTTTGTTGTAATACATCACCTATTGCTGTCTTTACACCTTGTGCATCACCTTTAGCCGATAATGCTACGATATCACCAATTGTAGTTTCATTAGACATAAAATTCCTCTATTGTTCTATTATATTTATACTATTTATAAATTTTACCCAGATATAATCTTTAAATCTGGTTTATTTGCTGCAGGATCAAATTCCCATTGTTGGTCTTCAGCTTCACCACCTCCTGCTTCAGCCTTTTCTGCTGCAATTTGTTCTTTCATATCATCAATTTCTTCTTGAGTTAATTTAAGAATGTGTTTATTGACATATTCTTGTGAGAAGAATTTACCAACAACTTCATCTCTATATCCCATATCATTTACCAACATACCTAAACGTTCTCTCATCATGGTTGCTTGTTGTAATTCTGCAAAGTGAGAATCAGTTTGCCATTGATATATTACTTGGTCTTTTATGACCAACCAATCTTGTGAAGAAACAACTCCCTTGAGAAGTAACTGTTTTTCAAGGAGATCATTAAATAAATGATTAAATCTCGCTCTTAATCTTTCAATGAAACGAGTAAATTTTACTTCATCTCTTGAAATCTCTTCTGCTCTACCAAGTATAAAACCAGAATCTTGTTCTAGTCTAGAAGGGGGAACATTAAGTGCTTTGTATAATTTTGTTTTAAAGTATTCAACATCAGCTAACTCACCAAGATTCTCCCCTCCTGGCAAAGTTGAAATTTCTGTACCTCTACCACCTTCTCTACGTGGAAGCCAATAATCTTCCAACATACTCATGTGCTTACGTTCATCCTTGATTTCGCCAGAATTAGAATCGTATACAAGTTTGTTCTTGTATTTGTTCATAATGTCACGTAGATACTGTTCTGCTTTGATCTTAGGTAAGTTACCAACATCAATGTAGAATATTCTACGTTCTGGAGCACGAGAGATACGATAGATGACAACCGCATCTTCGATCATTCGTAACTGATTGAGTGGTTTGATTGCTTTGTGTAGATGACTTAAAACTAGTTTTCTATCTGGATCTAATACACCTGAATGTACATAAGAAATGGAGTCACCTGAAATTTGAACTGTTGTACCCCCAGAAGTTTGTGTAATACCTCTTTCATTAAACATATAATATTCTTGAAATCCGGAAGTATCAATCTCAGCGCCTTCACGGCCTTGAGTAATTTTCGGTTGTCTAATCTTTTTTATTTTTAGGGGATCTATTGGGCGTAGTTCTAATATACCACGTTTGGGATTCTTAGTATCAATGATAATGTGGAAATACAATCTACCATCGACATACCACTTTCGAAACATTTCATAACCAATTTTACGAAAATCAAGCAAACGAACTAGTTCAGCAAATTCGTACTTTATTTTTTCTCTAATATCATCTGATAAGTTAGATTTTTCTAGGCTGATACTGACAGGAGATTCTTCCCTATTTGTAACAATTGCCTCATTAACAACATCATCTATTGCTTGATCACATTCGGGATATGTTGCCATTTCCCTATATTTTCTAATCAATTCTAATTCATTTTTGGCGTAACCCTCTAGATCTACATACGTTCCATACGCATTACCTGTAGGGCCAACTTCAAGTGCACCATCTTCTGGTTCTGGAAGTGCAAAAGATTTTTTATTCTTTTGATCTTTGTCAACTCTTCCTATAGAAAATCCAAATAATTCAACTGCCATACATTCTTCCTAATAGGTGAAATGGGAGCGGATTACCACTCCCATGTAAAACTTTTCTTTCATACTTAAATATATATCAACTAAATCCAACGTTACTTTGTCTAGATTTCCAATAACTAAATTCCCATGTTACACTAAATGTTTGGATATCATTAGTGTCCCATGATAAGGTAATTTCTCCTGAACTTGAAGGCCAAACATCAATAAATTCATAAGATTTAGTCGTTGCTGTTCCCACTTTCGAGAGTTGAGAAACTTTCATTGTTCCAGTATAACTGTTAATGGCTTCAAAACCAGCTTGTCTCTTGTTTGTTTTGTGTGAATTTAATCTTTCCATCCAACTTTCAATATGGTTTCGTATTTCCATTTTTTCATCATTATAAATTTCTGTAGTCAATGTAGCTGCGGCTCTATTACCTGGAATTTGTAAAGGTCTTCCCATATATGTAACTGTAGCGGCCTCAATAGTTGAAGCGGGGAATGTTACTCCCTTACACATGAACTTAAAATCTCCAATAGCGGTCATAGCTTCTGTTCCCTTACTGCCTGTAAGTTCACATTCGAATAAACTTCCTAATGCTCCGCCCTGTTTTAATTTTGAAGTAAAAGAATCAACATTAAAATTTGACATATTATTTCCTCCGAAAGCTAGATTAAGATGATGGGGAAGTCTTTTTTACAAGTACACCCTTCGGCAGCTTCCGTCTTCCCCCATCTGTATAGTATTATTTATATGACTTTATTATCAATTATCTTGCACCGATAATTTCTTCAAATTCTACTCCACTTCGTACTGCAACAAATTGTAATTGTATGAAGTTAATGGAACGTGATGGTTTCACGTAAATATCTCCACGAAATTCGTTTCGATCTACCACATCTCCAGTATTATTACTTTCATCACAGACAACTGCGAAATCTTGAATTCCACCTCTACCTTGAACATCTCTCAAGAAAGGTTCAACTGTTGCTACGAATCTACTTCGTGTAAATGCATCGTTGAATTCAAACAAGAAAGATTTGGCCATATTAGCAATTGATTTTTCTAAAAGAATAAACAATCGTCTTACGTTGATACGATCAAACGCAGAAGGTTTTGCTAATAGAGTTTTATCTCCAAAAAGAAGTATTCCACTTCCTGGCATTGCTGTAACAGGATTAACTCCATTCTTATAAAGTTCATCCCTATCTGTTTTATTTGGATTATATGGAAGTTTAATTGCATTTCTAATATTACCACGATCTAATCCTGCTGGTGACCAGAAAGGATCTCTCGCTTCATCTGTAAATGCACAACATCCTGCGATATCACCATTTAATGGAATATATCGATAGACATCATTGTACTTATCGTACATATACTTCCACCCAGAATCCATAACGGCATAAGAAGAACTAGGCATAGAATTTCTATGACCAACTACATCTGTCGTTTCACTTCCTGCGTTATCTACAACGTTTGCTTGAAGTGGTGAAATAAATGCTACACAATCTTTACGATATTCTGCAATATTATTAATTGCATGAATCTGAGTAGCAGCGTCTGCATCTGCTGTCATTAGAAGTGTTACATCAATTTCTTCAGAATTTTTGAATTTATCTAAACCTGTTTGAATATTACCAGCAGTTGAGGCTGAACCTGCGGCTCCATCTGTTAGACTTCCAGATACGATAATTCCTTTACCATTAAATGTTCCTGATGCTACTCCACCCCATGCGGTTGTTGAAAGAGCGGCATCTACATCACCATCTGCATGATGATCCATCCAACGAACATAAGCTGATTTTCTATTTACCAAATCTTTGTAGTAAATACTTTGACCATCTTCACCTTTTGCTCCGGCGGCTACTGATCCACTATAAGTTTCTACTACTGTATTGTTTGCTCCAGTAAATTCTCCATCTTCATCAACTACGACAACATGAATTTCATCCTGTGATCCACTATTTCTTGCACAATGTGCTGAAGTAACTGGCTCACTATCGAATGAGTCTGCATATTCCCATCTTCGTGACCAAGTGTTAGCCGAAGCGGCTGAAACAAAAGGTTCTGAAACTGTTAATACAGTATTACTTGTAATTGAAGAAACTTTTCGTTCTTCGTTAGTTCCTACAAGTTTAATTAAATCACCTACAGTTACTTGAAGATCAAAAAATGTACTAGTTCCTGTACAAGTAACACCATTAGCACTTGCAGCTATTGTTCCAACCATTTGAGCGGCGGGTTCACCGAATCCTGATCTCTTATGTCGAACCATTGCTCCTGAACCAAGATCTGATCCATATGCACTACGTGCAACTACTGTTGTTGCATTTGTAATTGTTGCTATTACTAATACTTTAGTACCTAATGTAATAGTATCTCCTACACTTAATTCTGTAGTAAATGCTGTGCCTGAACCGGCAAGTGCTCCACTTGATTGTGTCCAAGCAGCTGTTCCTGTTAGAGCAGTATCTGTATTACTATTAAGTGTTCCATCACTATTTGTATTTGCTTTAGAAGCTGCACACATGGAAACTCTTAAACTGTTTCCAAGATCACCAACATATTTTGCTACAAACGGACCATAATCATCATTCTGTGATCCTCCCATATCTGGGTCATAGGTATTTTCATAAGTTTCATCGTTTGCGATATATACTGTGTTTGAGGTCAGCATTGTCGCGTTTTTTGCATCTGATGTATTAGGTGTACGGACTACTTTAAGGTTTCCCGAATATGCGAGATAACTTGCGGCAGTAAAAAATGTTTTGTAAGTGGCAGCATTAGGCTTACCAAAAGTACTCGACAATTCAGATTCATTTGATACTGTTGTTGCCCAATATGAAGGTCCCCACCTAAAAGGACCGGCGATTGCTCCCTCTGTCATAGAAATTTCAGGAACGACAGTCGTTAAATCTATTTCTTTGGTTACAACGCCCGGACTAATTGTAAAAGGCATCTTATCTCTCCTATAATGAGTTGAAAGATTGGTTTCTTAAGGGTATTTTTACCATTGTACTGTTATTTATTATTTTGTAGTTCTCTAAAACCATAAATATTAAGAGTTCTCATAAATAATTCAAGGATTTAGATGGATAAGCTCACATTATTTAATACCAAAAAAATAAAAGACCGATTTCTTAAAAAGGTTGATCTATCAGAAACACATACTAAGTGTCATATCTGGCTTGCTTCAAAAAATAAAACAGGTCATGGTATGTTTTCTGTTATGGGAAAAACTATACCTGCTAGTAGATATTCCTTTATGATGTATAAAGGTGAAGTAGCAGACCATGAAGTAGTAACTCAAACTTGTTTTAATCCTTCTTGTGTAAATCCCGAACACCTTGAATTATCAGACAAAAGAAGATTAGGTAAAAGAATTTCTGTTAATCCAGCTCAATTAGAATCAGGATCTATTAATTTCTTAGTAAGATTAAAGAAAGAAAGACCTGATTTAGTTAATAAAATTGAAGATTTAATAAAAGAAATTAATAATCCACCTACTGAAGTTAATTTTGAAGATATAGATCCCTTTAGTAGTACACCCTCGTAGTTTCACCATCAACTGTCCATACTGTACCTTTATCATCTTTAAAGGATTCTGGTTCTTGGCCATCATCTATAATTCCAAATGGTAACATATCTTGTTCTAGTGTTTCCATTTGTTCTTCCCACATTTTCTTTCTTATATCCATGTTTGTCATCTCCTTAAAATATCTTTGTTGAACAAGCCAACCAAATATCACTAGAGTCATTGCTATATCATCATGAGCACCCTCTTCTGCTTGATAAGTATTATTCTGTAGTGCAAATGTTGTAAGTTCCTTAATTGTATTAAAGTCTGGAATAATTAATTGATCTTGTTCAATCAAGTCTTTCAGAGTAGCACATCCAATTCTCTTAATCTGTTTACTTGTTCTTAATCCTAATTGAATGTTCTTCGCAAATCCACCACCTATTTGTTGTCCTGCTCTACCTCTCATAGTAATAATCATTATGTTTTCGTACTCTAAATCGTAGTGTAGAGTATCAGCAACTTGTGATCCAATATCATTTACTTCAACAAGAACATGAGCACTATTATACTTATTTCCAACATTATAAATTACATTTGGATATAACATAGGTGAAATTTGATTATCTCTATAAACCGCAACTTGTTTATATGGCATTTCTGAAACATCAAATACTGAGAAAGCAGAAAAGTCCACACCTTTTCCTTGTGCAGTATCTGCTACTAATGCGTATGTATGATTCTTTACTGGATGTTCATATACAGTTAAATTATTACTTTCATGTATTGGATTCTTGAACACCATCGTTCTAAGTTTTGATGGAGCAATCAATGTGTAAGTTGATCCCACAAACTCACATTCAAATTCTTGTGTAAACTGTACTTCACTTGTATTCTTGATTGTTTGTTCTTTCCATTTACCATCTCGACCAGGCATCTCTGACCAATGTACTTCGATGGGAACATATTCACTTCGACCCTCTTCCGCTTCTACCCACATCTTATAAAACATATTAAGTCCAAGTGGAGTTGAAACGATTAATACTTTTGTTGATTCACCTGAGGAAATAGTAGGGTAAACTGAAGTGAAGAATTGTTCTGCTATATTTTGAGGTACATGAGCAAACTCATCTAAGAAAATAATATTAAAGGAACTACCACGAACAGCTGAACTAGAGGTTGCAGACGCTATAACTTTAGATCCATTTTCTACTTCAATATTACCTTTATTCCATACAAGTACTCCTTGTTGTAACCATTTAGGTAAATGTTCATAGGCAAGTTGTAATCTTGAAAGAAGTTCTCTTGCTACTGCTCCTTTGTTAGCGAGAATAGCAACGTTGACACTTTCATTAAACAAAATGTAATGAAGAAGAAAAGAAATAATCGTAGTAGATTTTCCTGTTTGTCGTGGCATTTTACAAATCACAAAACGATTATCATTAAACTTATGTATCATATCTTTTTGATAATCATACATTTCAAAAGGAACTAAGCCTTGATCTACATGAATGATTTTGACATAACTACGTATGAAATGTTCAGGATCATCTTTACACTTCACATATTCTTGAAGTGTTTCCTCTGTCCATTCTACATTTTGTCCTACGTTTTTTAAATTTGGATTGCCGAGATAATTTTCACTCGCCACGTTTTCCCTTCAGTAACTTTTGTAGTTCAGCTGTAGACCCCACAAATACTGCGTTATTGACAGTAGTAGTGTGTCCACCCTTTTCTATACTTAGTTCTTTTTTGGTTTTATGTAGACCCATTAACTCTTTATTGGCATCCAAGCCGGATTTAATTAATTGTCCTACTACTTCAAAAGCACGTGGATGTTCAGATTGTTTAGCAATCTCCAACATCTCTTCTACTGCATCTTGATTTCGTTCAATTAAATTGTAGTAATTTTCACGGGCATAATTATAATCAATATCATCATCCTTACCAGTCTTTGGTATAATCCTCGCGGGGGGATCAGGCTTTATTTCTGTAGTTGGAACTAAACTTGTAATTTCTAATATTTCATCTATACGATCATCTGTTGTCATTTTTCCTCATTATGTACAAATTCAAGATTACATTCAGCAGTCAATGGTTTAATAATATTATGTATTTCTATAGGAGGCCTATCTAAAAATTCACTAGGTTTATACATAGATCTAATTTTATCACATATACAAAAACATTGTTTAGATACTTCTTCCTCTTGTAATTCTCTTTTACTTCGTTTATATTTTGTATTACCTAAAAAATAAATGGTTTCATAACACGATTTAAATAACAACAAAATATCTTCAGTCCTATAACTTTCTGTTTTACCATGAGATTGATAAGTATCATGTATTATTTTTTGAGTGTTTGGCGGCCCAGTAGCAACACTCATAGTTCCAATAAAAATGAAACAACAGATTAAGAAGCACCGAACCCACATACTAAAGAGTTACATCCAATCCGGTTGTCAAATTCGTATCAATATTATCATTAAAATATTCTTCTGTTTGAGTATAACCAAAATCATCATTTGCAGTAACATCACCTGGACCTGGTGAGACTGTAACTCTTGATTTAATTCCTGCTGCGCCGGAAGATGTTGAACTAGTTTCTGTTATGAATTTCATATTACCCGTTGCGGTTGGTGATCCTGCATCAGCGTCTAATAATAAATAATTTGTTGTAAAATCTGTACTATCTTCTAGTATAATATATTCTGGTACTTCTGCTTCATCTGCAGGAGTTCTGAGATTCACTATCACTTCTTTGGTGACTGTTCCCGATTTAATATCTGGATAGATATAACCTTTCATTACAAAATTAAATCCCCATATAATTTCTCTCCTTACAGTAAGTTCACCCTCATAAGAATCTTCTGTAGAAGTTGAATTTAATACTATAGCAATATCAGGTTTAATATTCATATCGGCAATTAAAGTCACACTAACTGTAAACTCTGGTGTAAAGAAGGGAACGATCTGTTCAAATATTTGTGCTCCGTCTTCTGCATTATCTACCATTGCAGTCAAAACAAAATCAAAATTATAAGGTACAGGATTATATTGTTTTAAAAGATTGCTTGATGATGCGGTATTAGCTGCAAATACTTGTCCTACTGTATTTAATTTTCTAGTTCCATCATAAGTAATTCCATTCATAACAAAACCCATTCTTGGAAGAGTTGCAGCAACACTACCATCTGCTACTCCCGCTCTCGTTCTAAGAATCAATTTATCTCTAGCTTCGTATGCAATAGGAACTTTAACTTGTTCTGTTATCACACCCGCAGAATTTCTTCTTTGAATGTTGATATCATTAAAAAGAGTTCCAAAAACTGCTACATATTTTCTAATGGTTTCATGATAATAAGTAGTACCTAACATTATAAACTCCCAAACGGATTACCTTCGGTGAAATCAATAATAGCATCCGCTGCAGCTTCTATTTCTTGATTAGTTTGAACTGCTTGTGTATCTGCTGCATTTACTTGAGCATCAAAAGAAGTAATTGAATATGATGCACTAGAACTATCTCCAATAATGTTCACCGTTCCAGAAAAGTTTCCTGTCATGTTCATAAGTGTTAATTTTTTATCTGCTGCAACCCATTTAGCAACTTCTCCCTTAACTGTAGCTGCTCCTAATGATGCACCCTGATAAACTGTTTCACCAATAGTATAATTACCACTTCCAGTATTTAATGTAAACTCAATAGAATAAGATTGTTCTCTTTCAACTTTATCTATTGCTTCAATACCTGTATTGAGATTTTGATCTGAATAATAGAACAATTCACATAAAAGATCATAAGTCTGTAATCCACCGGTTTGATAAAATACAGCTTCATCTTCTATAAACATTACTTGGAATAATGCTGAAGTCATAGGAAAATAAATTAAATCTCCTTCAGCCGGTGATTCTGCTCTACCTTCACCTTGAACATTCAACTCTGCCCATCTACGTTTAGCGACAGTAAATGTAATTTGATCTTTTATTTGTAGTCCAAATTTCGAAATAAAATCACCCTCACCCTCAAATCCATCTACAGATTTAATATACATTTCAATCGTATGGGCACTATTATAAGATGATGTATTATCTTCGCCCATCAAAGTATCTTCATCGTTTAGTGTTCTTGGACAATAATATACATCTGTTCCATAAGTTTTTATGGATTCTATTATTAAATTTTCGATCAATCTTTGTTCTGGAGTATTAGTTCCATGAAGATTGAAATATGGATTTGTTGCCATTTATTATCCTATTAGATGATCTACTGGTAATTCATATCTTAATGACATTTGTTCTGAAATTTCTGTCAATTCTGTTTGAGCATCATCATACATTTGTCTACCATTCATCGTTACTCCTCCAGGTAATTGCATTCCCTCAAACTTAATAAGATTCTGACCCCATTGCTTCTTCATTAATGCTGTATTATATCTCTTAAGAAACATATCACTCCAGATATCAGAATATGTAGCAGGATCAATAATTCTATCACATTCAACAATGATCCAATCATCTATATCTACATCTCCACCCCAATTAATATCAAGATATAATCGATCCATGTGTCGATTAAATCTAAACATTGGATTACCCGTAAACATTTCATTAATCAACATTAAATGTTCTTGAGCTATTTCAAAATTTACCAAGCCTGTTCCTATTTGATGCATTTCAGCTAATGCAAATTGATACTTAGAAGAAAACATAGAATTGGATCTAGAATTATCATAGAAAGGAACAATCCTTCGAACTCCAATAATTGCTTCAGCAATTGCTATATATTTGTTATCGTAATCCCCTATTGCTGTTGCTGTGGAAGAATGAGTTGTTGCGGTTGCTGAACTAGAATCACCTGTAATAGTTTCATTAGTCGAAAAAGTAGTAGTAGTATTTGCGTAATAAGTATTTCCATCTCCCCCAGTTTTAACCTCTGGGTCTTTATATCTTAATGTAGTATTCGCACTATGATATTCATGTACTGTTGCTTGTACTCCACTTGAACCTCCAGTAATTTTTTCACCGGCAGTAAAAGTTCCCGTAGGAGCACTGGCTAATTTAAGAGTTGATCCTGATACTTGATGTTTTAAATATACATTTTCTGTTGCATCAAAATGATATTCTTGATAGAATTGAAGTGAATCATCGATACAATCTTCTACTTGATCATCATCTAAATTTAATTCTACAACAGGCCACCCTAATTTCCTTTTACAATAATCCTTAAAAGTTGCTCTTGTAGTGGGTTGTGTCATTTCGTTGCCTCCCCATATACTGTTATAATACCCTCTGCTACTCTTTCTACTATTGTACCACCTGATTGTGTATATTCAACATCGTAAACATAGTTACCTGGAGATAGTGCTGCGGTTTGAGTTGCAGACAAGGAAATAGTACAGTTTGACCCCGCAACTGCAGTAGTTAAAGTAGTAATATTATTTGATGAATAGTAAGATTTACGCATCTTAGCGGCGCAAGTACCAGTAGAAATCGTAACATTCTGGCTTACCGAATTCTGTGCAGTAATTACTTTTTCAAACGTGCATCCTTGATCTAGTGCAATGTTTACAGTTTGTTTTTGAAGGGTGAGAGCCACAATATCTCCTTAATAATGGTATAGTTATATAGTTATCTATACTATTTATATCAAAGAGTTATTGTGTAATATCTGTTTTTATTTTCTAAATCAGGTGGGAGTTCTCCATTTAAATATATGTCCATTGCTACAGAAATACGAACATCATTTGTGGGATTGGGATCAACATAGTGTAAAGTAGTTCCATCAAAAATAGTAATTTCTCCTTCTTTATTTGCTACATTTTGGTGTTTTCCATCCACTACAAAATTTGTTCCAATTTTAGGATCACCACAAATAAAAATATTTGCACTTGTAACTAATGGATCATGATCATGTATCATAATACCTTCACCCAATCTAAAGGTATTAGCCCAACATTGTACTATTATGGGAGATGTATAGTTTAATTTTTTGAAGAAATTTTTGAGTTTTGGAAGGAGAATTTTTCTGAATTTTAAATTGTTCAACCAATTAAAGACTGAATAACGTCCTGTTAAAGCATTGTTACCAGCTCGTCCTCCATAGACATCAGGTCCTAACTCTTTAACAGAAGTTTCATTATCTAAAATTATTTCTTTAAGAGCAGAGCACTCTATACTGTCTAATATTACTTCTCTGTGGGTATTTGTCATTTAAGACCATAATATATTAATTCAATTTTGCTTTTAGTTCATCTATCTGTTTTTGTTGTTCTTTAATTGCTTCAAGAAGAACTGCTGTCATTTTAGTATATTGAACTCCATGTACTTCTCCATCTTCATCATGAGTTACCAAATGAGGAAATACTTCGGCTACTTCTTCTGCAATGAATCCATAATTATCTTTTGTACCTTCTTTCCAATCAAATTTTACTCCTTGCATTTGTAGAACTGCGGGAAGTATATTTTCAAGAGGTTCAATATTAGTTTTCATTTCTCTACTAGAAGTTTCAGTAAGTGTTCCTGCGATGGTCAAAGTATCTGCACTTTCATCCCATTCACAATATTTACTAGCAGTTGCACCAAAAAACTTTACATCGTGACCGGTGTCATCTACACCAACAGTTAAAGTTCCAGTAAGTTGCATATTACCAGTTTGGGTATGAGTTCCAACTAGAACTACACCATCTGCTGAAGTGTCCCAAAGCCAATATTTACTAGCAGTGTCACCAAACAACTTTACATCGAACCCTGTATCATCTACTCCAACAGTTAATGTTCCATATTGTACTACACCATCTGCTGAAGTGTCCCACATCCAATATCTACTTGCTGTGTCGCCAAAGAATTTAACATCGTATCCTGTGTCATCTACTCCAACAGTAACAACTCCGGCTTGATCTATCTTCATTCTTTGTGTACCGGCAGTATAGAAATCTAAATCATCGTTATCTGCTCCCGCAGATGTTTCTGCAATGATTTTAGTATCTTGGTCAACATCAATAAGTCCACCAAGTCCTGCCCATGTTGATCCACTATATCCTTCAAAACCACTTGTTGTAGTATTATATCTTATTCCACCTTGTACAGCAGGACCTCTATTGGAAGTTGTTCCAACTGGAACAACTATCGTTGATGTTCCAACAAATTTTGCTACACAATTCGTAGAATCTTGTGTTACTACAAGTGGAGTAGCGGCGGTTGCTGAGGCGTGATTATTATGGATTGTTACTAAACTTCTTGTTCCTGTATCAGAAGAATTTGAATCAATTGCTAGAGCCGTACCTGTAGTGAGTCCGTCCATTGACATATTAATACCAGTACCAGTAGTTGCCGAATCTGCAGTAATGTCAAAGACTTTTCCTGTCAACACTCCTGAATGAACAACTTCTAACATTGTTCCAGAAGTTCCGGCTGAAGTGATATTTACAGCATTTGTTGTAGTTTGTTCTGAATCTATTTGAAGTGCATATCCACCTGCTGCTAGATCTGTATTAATAAATACACCTCTTCCAGCATCTGCTTGTACTGTAAGTGCAGTTGCACCAGTAGCAGATGTATGATTTTGAATAATTGTTGCTATACTTCTTGTACCAGTATCACCAGAATTAGAATCGATATAAAGTGCAGAACCAGTAGTAAGTGCATCAGCTGAAATATCAATGGCTTTTGCTGTAGTTACAGAATCTGCTGTCATATTAAGAACATCTGCATCTACTTGACTGGCAGTAATATCTACTGCAATTTGATCCGTATCTGTTGAAGTAACTGAAACGGCGGGTTTTCCTGAATCTGATTTTTGTGTTACTCCTAAATGCCCTGTCCAAGTATTTGCCCATAACATTGTAGTATTACCTACATTAAAGGTAAGATTGGCATTTGGAATTAAACTAGAATTTATATCTGCTGAAAATGTTACTTGATCTGTGGCAGCATCTCCAAAAACTAGATTACCACTTATCGTGGTATCTCCATCAGTAATAACATTTCCGTGTACTCGTAGATGTTCTCCTATCACTGCCGATTTGGCGATACCAATACCTCCTGCGGTGATAATCGAGCCAGTAGTGTTACTTGTTGAATTTGTGGTGTCCAAAATCTTGATGAAATTCGACATCCCATCAGTTTGTGTCATTACCACAACCTCATTAGTCTTGACTCTCCATTGGTCAAAGGTATCTGTTAAGGCGACATTGGCAGTCATGGTTTATAGCTCCTATTACTTATTGATAATATTTTTAAGAAGAGTTTTAATCTCTAGCATTTCTACTCTAATTGTACTAAGTTCTTCGACTTGACCTCTTAGTATATTTATATCATTTTGTTGCTTCTGAAAATACAACTTTTCTCTTCTATGTTGTTGTAAAGCATTGTAATCTGTATTTAATAATGCCTTAGAATGTGTATCTCTTATGAATCTTGGATCATCTGTTTGTACGCTACCCATATTAATCTAATGCGATTGCTCGCATGTCCTTTACTCTTGGCATATCATAAGTTGTATCTGCAACCAATGCTATCTTAATTGCAAATATTTTAAAAGTTTCATATCGTACATTGTTCGATGAATATGCTGTAGTTTCATTTGGAGATTTAAAGATAAACTCTTGAATATCTTCTTTACCCTTAGAAATTGTTCCAGATGAAGTTTCTTGAGTCATCAATGTATAATCCTTAACATCAAAATCATCTGGATCATCTCCGTTCTTAACTTTATAATATACATGAACATCAGTACCTAATGGTTTGTATGCATTTAGAATAACTTTTAAGTCTGATGCATCAAATCCATCTTTAAGTGTAACCCTTCTTGATATATATTTCGCTGCAATTGGGCCTCCACTATTCTTTTCTTCTCCAGTACATTGTACTGCTGCATTAATTGAACCGGCTCCACTAACTGTTGAAATTGAAACTGTTGGATTGGTAGTATATCCCGATCCAGAATCAACTACCACAACATTAGAAACATATCCATTAGCAACTAAGACTGTCATCTTAGTATTACTTCCTGCGGCGCCTGATACTGAATTTGTTTGTGCGTTTGGATTTGCCCATATTAGACAACCATTTTGAAATGCTCCGGCTCCAGAAGTAGCGACAGTTTTGTTATTTGCATTTGTTTTTATGGTAACTGAAGAAACGTTCTTTGTAACATCTCCATCCAAGTGAGTAACAGCTGAAACTATTCCATATACTCCACTATTATTTGCATTCACATCAGAAGCTACGTTACACATTACTGCTTCACCAACAACGAATGCGCCTGGATTACTACTGTCAACAGTATATCCACCATTTCCACTTGATATTGTGGTAGAATTTGAATTAACATTCATTGTTAATTCGACATGAACATTTGCAGTTGCGGTATTAGTAGTTCCACCACTTGTTATAGTTGCAGTATATGAGGATGACATTACATTCACATAACCTGAACCTTTTGTTGTTATTGAAAAGTCTGAATTTGAAAGTCCGGCATTATCAATATTGTTTTCAACAGAAATTAAATTCAAACGATCAAGGTCTATAACAGGAGAAACATGAGAATTAGCTGATTTCATTTCAGCTCTAATTCTGAACGTTCCATTAGTATATGCCTGTACTCTTTTTCTATCTGTTAATTCATAGTTCTGATCTGGACTAAATTTCACATAAGAAGCAGAACCTTCAGTACCATCAGCTAATGTAAATGTTCCATTAGATGCTGCATACTTCCATTGAATTTCAGTATCACTAAAATCTATTGTAGAAGTTCCAATTTTAATTATATCTGCCATTACGTTTGCAGTATTACTTGTGGCAGAGTTTGCATAAGTAATAAATTTTGCAAAGTTATTACTACTACCACCACCTATATCAAAATCTGCTCTTTGCATATTAAACATTATGTACTTATTTGGATCAGCTTCCCAAACTCCGGCGTTTTGTGGTTTAAAGAATGAACCAACAAATGAAGGTTTAGATATTTTTGCAATAGACCCCGTAGAAGTTTTACCTTCCTCTGCCATGTGTAATTTATAGTCTGTACTATTTGATGTAATAACTAATGCGTACTCATCAGGAGTCAAATAAACAGGAGAATCAAAAGTAAATGTTGTTCTTGAGGTTGTATTTGCTACTGATGCGTTTGCTGTAGTTGAAACTTGTACTTTATCTGGATTCAACAAAACTTCACTAAATGGTACTACCTTAGATGCACTTGGAAAACCATTAACAACAGGTCTTACTTGTACCTTAATTGGAACTTTAGTATCTTTTGAATAAAAGTTCAAAGTAACATTTCTTAAGAATAATCCTTTCGGAAATGCATTTGGATCAACATGGAATGTTTGGCACATTGGATTAATCCAATTTGATTTTTCTGTTGAACGAGATGTAGTATCTCTAACAATTGCTGTATCATTAGGAAGTTCTCTTTGATTTATTGTCTCTCTTGTTGAAATCAATAATTGTTCACGGCTTTGTAAAATACCTTTTGTCATAAAAGTTGATTCTGAAGCTGTAGTTGTAGCATCAACATTATTAAGAGACTGATCTGTAATTCTAAGAAGTTTATTACCTGATCTCCAAGTAGCATCTGGAAGATGGAATTCTCCTGCAACTGATCCAGTATCATCACTCTGCATAATACCATTAGCTACACCAACTGCATAATGAGTTCTTGTAGAAACGTTTGCTGTTGCTGTACTTGTTAATCCTTCTACAGTATTTGCTACAGTAAATACGTGAGTTGCATCTCCAATAGTTCCTGTACCAAAAGATTCTCGTTTTCCTTCTGGAAGAGAATTGGCTGAACCATAAGGTGCACTATCTGTAGAAGCTACATTTCCAGTTATATTAGAAATAAAGACTGTGGCAGTATTGTTAGTTGTATTGGAAGCTAACATAATTGTACCATAGTTGTTTGCACCATCTTTAAGTGTTTCCCCTACAGAAAATGTACCATTAACAGATATAAGAGCTAATTTACTTGCTGGTCTTATATTTGAAGACACATCAGTTTCACTAAAAAATACATAAACATTAGTTAGTGGTTTTAATCCTGTTGCTGTAAAGAATACTGTTTGGCCCCTTACATAAGGAACAACTGTTGTATCAATAACTTTATTACCTATTGTTTTGAGAACAGATTCAGGTGGAGTATTTGCACTAATACCAATTCTTGATTTTGAATTGGTCATTTCTGTTGTACTTCTTTTTGCTTTTGCTGTTTTACCAATCTTATCTACACCTGCTTGTGGTTGTTCAGTCTTTTGTGTTCCACTCCAATTTGTACTCCAATCATTATATTGAGAACCAAATCCTGTTCTACCAGTAGATGGGCTTAATGACCAATTATCATTCTGACCTTCTAAGTTAGTTGTAACATCTGGTCGAGCTCCTTGAGAAAACCAAGTATCAGAAGCAGGATATGTTTTTACATGACCTATCCAATTTGTAATGTTAAATGGATTTAAGGATTGTGTCGTACTTGAAAGTGGTTGCTTTATAAAATCTGTATCAGTATAAGGTAAGGTAACTAGTTCACCAGTCTTTGTTACGTTATTACTATATCCTAAACTATATGTAAATCTGTGATTATCATAATAGAATCCTGGCCTCATTTCTTTCTTGGCATATTCTACTGAAACATTATAATCATCAGTCATCACATCACCTACCGCATGACCATTAAAAGAATCAACTAATATACCACTCTTGAATGCAGTTCCTGTTGGATTGAATAATGAATCTTTAGCGGCGCCAGTAGAAAATTCTCTTGCGGATGTTTCTTTTTCTAATATAGACAATGCAGTATAGTATTCTATTCTTTCAACTCTCTTTTCTATTTTACCAATATCTCTCATGGTAAATCGTTTATTATCAATATATCTTGTAGTAATATCTGTGAGAGCAAAAGTATATGCGGGAATAGTCAATGAATATAATGTCATTGAATCTTCATCATCTGGAGGTGCAATTGGATCAAGTCCCGATTCACCCCTTAACACTTTGAATTTTCTATCTTTAGTAAGTGCTATCTTATCTACCCTTGACAAATAATAACTGAAAGTTGAAGTAATTGTACCATCTGGGTCTGGTGTTGGAATACCCTCAATTGCTAGGGTAGCCGACATAAGATTTGTTCCATTTTCTCTTCGTGGACGCAAATCAATACAATCTCTTAAATTTACTGTTTCTCCTGTTGTTGGAGAAGTATAGTCAGGAATTACTGAATAACTAAAAGTTAAAGTACTTGCTGCATCTACTCTATTATAAGAACCTGAAGTTGGATAAGAATCTACAGAGTGATAACCTTCTCCACCATCCCAATCAAAGTAATCAACTACAACCATAATTTTTCCAGACGGTCCGGGCTGTCCAGGCTTTAACTTAATAGTTGCGTGATCATAAAAGTTATCTTTTTGTCCAGATTCGAATGTATACCTATCTGTAATGTTATTAGCGGTTGCGGTCATCATTGCAGTTGTAACATGAATAAATGGTTGGCCTGAATCCACAACTTTAACCAAATTAAATGCGTCTGAAACAGGAATAGAATCTGTTGATGTTGCAGTTTGATTTGGAGTTTGGAAATAGAATTGACCACCGGCCACAGAATCAGTAGGTACTGCGGGTGATCCCGTAGTTGCTACGATATGTGATCCATTTCCTGAAACTAATGTTTTTGTACGAGGTCCCGGCTCTTTCTTAACTGAAGAACTTTCTACTGTGTAGATAACATCTGCTACAAAAGTTGCATTGGTATTACAATATATGTCAACTGTCTGTCTACTACCATTAATAACAACTGGTCTAACTGATGCACCTAAATTATTAACTGCTCCCAAATCAAGATAGTTTCCAACGCCCATTACTCTTGCTTCGGTTGCTGATGCACTTGGTAATGTTGCAGTAGAAGAAACTGCATTAATAAATGTTTGAGCTGAACTTGCATTCGTTTTAACAACTACTATGAAATTTTCTCTTGCACTTGTTGTACCTAAAGTACCACTTTGTGGCATAAATCGATAGTTAGGATTGGATAATGTAATTGTTAATTTTCCTGTAGAAGTAGAAGATAATGCTTTTTCAACTTTCTTAAAACTATAACTTACTGTGTTACCACCTGCATTAGTTTCTTTAACTGGGCTCTGTGGTAGTGGAAAGACAAGAGTATTTTTATCTGTATTGGATATAATAGTATTACCTGAAGAACTACTATTATATTTTCCTGGATCAGAAATATCCGCATGTGTATTAATTGTTGGAGGCGCGGCTAATGTCGCAGTAACTATACTCTCTACATCTTTGATTTTAAAATCTATTTCGTAAGTAGTGTTGGCTTGAGTCTGTTGTGAGAATACTGTATTAGCAACAACATAATGTCCCGAATCCTCAAGTAATACAGTAGAATTATCTTCGTTTAAGATATTTTCTCCGGCACTCATACCAGAAGTAGATGCCTCACCATCAATATAATTAACTACTGAATAATAGTCATCAACAACTCTAGTATCACTTGTAGTATCAATTCCACTAGTTGTGTTAACTGTAATAGTTGTTCCTGTATATGCACCATCTATATAAGAAGTACTATCTGCGTCTAATTTTATAAGTCTTGTATTTGCACATTGTTGATCAACTGTACCAGTAATATTATTTGAAGTATTAACATCCCAAAGATATAGTCTGTAATTAGAGTGGTTTGTGTCTGCATTGTCAGTATTTCCAGAGGCGTTATCCCAATCCATACTACGAACTCTTGCAGTACCAACTTGAGTTGCCAGATATGTGGTATTATTAGTTAAATTAATTGAATCAAATTTTACTGAGTGCATTTGACATACTTCAGAAGCACCCACATCAAACAAACTACTAGCGGTGTCAACTACAATATAATTTCCTACTTCTGAAGTCATACTGTAATTAGTAGTTGTTTCGGTATCTCGACCCTTATCTACATCAAGATAATTTGTTTCAATACTTTCATATTCATAACCCTTTACATAAGCCTTACCTGCATCTAATCCCGCAGATATTTCAGACTCATTATAGATTATTGCTCCACCTGTATTTGTGGGAAGAGTTGTTTGTACTGTTAATCTTGTATTGTTTGCGATTGCGGTAATAGTTGATGTGGTAGTATTTGATCCAAGATAAATCTGATCTCCTACATCTAATTCAGTTAAGAATAGTGTATTGTTACCATGTACAGTAGTACCATCAACGCCAGAAGCGTCTGTTGTTCCAGATATACCTCTATGAATTTTTAGATCTAAATTAAATGGAGTGACAGTATAATCACCTGACTCATCATGAGTTCTACGTGCAAGAGTCTTTTCAAGTTCCCCATACATTGGGTACTTGACTTCTTCCTTCTTAATACCACTTACAACTTTTAATAATTGAATAAAGTTTTCATCTGCGAGTTGTAAGACAGGATCAGTAGAAGTTAAAGCTTTGCTTTTTAATGCTAATTCAATTTTATATCTAGCTGCGCCCGGGGCTGCAAAATTATAAGTCCCTGAAGCGGGATCAAGTAGAGTACCATCATCATCACTTGTTTGAGTTGATTCTGTAATTTCTAAACCGACACGTCCAGAAGGAGTTTCGGAATAGGCATCCATAACTATAGTATTTGCGGGAGTAAATAGAAAGAAGCCACCGACATAAAATACGCCTGTATCACAACTAACAACTGAACCATTACCGGTTGAGCCGGTAATACCTGATGCTCCGGCAGCACTAACAGTAGTTGCTTGTACAGCGCCTGCTGCAACAGTTTCCCCATCATCGAAAGTATCACCTGACAAGTAATGAAACATTAGAGTAGGTTGAGTACTTGAAGTAGCCGCCTGCGAAGCTACAACACGTGCTCGTGCATTAGATGTTGCACCCACAACAGTAGTTCCAACAAAAGAAGCGGCATTAATATTAACACCCGATTCTTGTGTCTCTAATTTCAGAGATTTAACATCTGTATCTAATGTTACTTCACCGCCAAGGACCTTACTTCCTTCCTTGAACATATGTTGACCATACCTTTCGATTTGTTTCTGAAGTATGGTCTGTAATTGTGTTACTTCTCTAGCCTGAACTGCATATCCAGGCCTAAACAATATACGATAATAATTTTTAGACTCGTCATAATCATCATAATACGGCGTAACATTGAAATTTGTAGAAAGTGGCATTCAATCTATCCTCTAGTATAAAATGATTAGAATTCAATAATTAACTTAACATCCTCTATTTGGTCATCCGCTCTTGTTACTGGTGAACGATTCTCTATGTAGAGAACATCTCCTGAGAACTTCTCAAAATCACCACCAACTACACCATTAGTGTTTGCTGATGCTCCACCGGCTCCTGTAATAGTCTCGTTAGTTCTAAATGAACCTGCGATACTGTCATAGCCTGTAGTGGTTGATGTACCCATTGCGACATCAATTAACCTCAAGGTTGTATTATTCTTGAAATCAACAACTTTACCAGTTGCACCAGATTGTGATCCAGTTACAAGTTCATCTTCTGCAAATGCTGTACTGTTCCAAGATTGGACAGTTACAGTTACACATTGATCTGCAGATGATGCAGTTGCAACATCTCCATTAGCATATAATGGTTGAGCCAAAAGACCGATTTTACGGAAATCGTTGTTTGTAGTAAAATTTCCAGATTCCCCATATTCTAATCGACTATTAACCATCACAAAGAAACCACCAAGTTCTTCAATTGCGTCATCACCATGTCCACCTCTTGGACCGATAATTGGAGTAATTGCTCCAGAAGAACCAGCGTTTGTGTGAATTGTAGCTACGGCATTACCATAGTTATTTCCACCTGCGACCACTACAATATCACCGATTACACCAGATGCGGTGTTTGTTGAACGAGCATTTGCTCCATGTCCATCACCAGTGATTACAACTTTAGGTCCGATAGAATAACCATCACCATCTGCGGGAACGTTGGCACTTGCTAATGCAGGTGTCCAAGTTACTACTTTAGAACCAGATTGAAAATCGGTGATTGTTCCACCTTTACCAGTAACACCACTTCCTGAATCAGAAGTAAAATAGATGTCGTTATTTACAATCGAGTCTGTTGCTAAACCTGAACCAGTAATCTTACAAGTAGTTGTAGTTTCTGTATGTCCTGATTGAACTGTTCCAGTCTCGAATGTGTATGCACTTCCTCCAGTAGTTACGTGCATAACTTCGATTGCACCATTACCTGAAGTATTTGCTGCAATTTCAACATCATACTGAAAAGATGAATCGGTAGTATTCGCAATTGCATTGTTTGCTTTCCTTACTCTTTGAGTAGGAATGTAACTAGGTGTTACAAACTTAAGTGCTCTTGCGGCTGAGATCTGATACATGAACTTCCACTTATAACTATCAGCTGTTGTGATAATGGTTGTTCCTGTTCCAGTAGGTTTGGTTGTCGATGTTCCACCAGAGTTGTTATTGGCGAGACATTTGTATACGTTGTAATCATCAGTCATTATATAATACTGTTGATCAAACAAGGCGTTATTTGCATGAGTATATGCAAAATAATTAGATCCTGTAGTCCAATTATAACGTGGACATACGTGGCTGACATCTGTTGATCCAATTTTCTTAGCTGCAATCATATCTCTCCAGTGATTGTAGACTGTATTGGAAACAGAATCAGTAGGTGTGGGCGGTGCTGTGTCATCGGCCCACGCGGTTACTTTACCAATAAACAAGTACATATTAGTATTAAGTACACCGTTAGTATCAGTAATCGCAGCGCCAGAAGTTGCAGTGACTTCATCAAAAGCTTCAACAAACTGTTTGGCGTTGTGAATCCTGAATTTATTGGTTACTATAGCAGGCATTTGTTTTATCCTCCATAAAATTGTATAGATTAGTTAAAAATTCAATGATTCCTCATTGTTATATTTATATCTTTTTTAAAATTACAATTGATATACCGAATCAGATACGCCTCCCGGCATAGGTATTCTTGTAACTGTCAAAGATGTATCGTTAGTAATAGTTTTTACAATAAATTGTTGGGGTTCAGTAATTAATTGCATTGTTCCATCTTCCCAAAGCATATTGTTGTTTTCCCATTCAGGGGCCTCTCTTTCAATACCACCAGGATAACCGGCGGTACCCGTTTCTGTACCTAGTCCAGATTCCGCATTAGTATCTGCAGTCAAAAGCCAAAAACTTTCATTTTCAGTATTCCATATTCCATATTCTCCTATTACTCCTGCATGAGTTCCATGTGCAGAAATAGTAGTGTCTTCAGTAGTTATATACCATGTAAAATCTTGGATTTTTGATCCTAGTAAATCTGAAGCAAGTTGTAAACTTTGTACATGCATTATTCTCATTTCTTCATGTTCTATTCGTTCATCAGTTTCTAGTAATATACCCCCACCAGTATCTTCATTTATAATATTTTCATTTGCGGTTTGAAATTCTTCTCCCACACTAAGTTGAGTGGTAAATCCTGTACCAGATCCACTTACGGCTACAGCACCATCTGCAATAGTAACTGTACCTTGTAATCGTGTTAATATTCTACTATATTGATATGCTGGAAGAACAGTCCAAGCTTGATGTAAAGTATTTTCTGCTCCATAACCATCTTCTTTAGGTCTAGAAGTTTCGTGTAATAATCGAGCCGGTCCTTTACCTTGTCCGGTGTTAGTATTTTCTTCTAATTGAATAAAATCAAATGCATTACCATCAACAGTACCTAAAGTTTGTACTTCTAATAAAACATTATCTAAAATCTCTCTATTAAGATTAAACATATCTTGAAGTGCTTCAGGATAATCCTCAGAAATTAGATAATCTTGATTTGTTACAGGATGTTCTAATAATATTAAACCTGAATCATCTTCTTGTGTAAACTTTTCATTTACATAAGATAAATTCGCGTCAGGCCAATTTGTAACATAATGTGGTCTAAATGGTTGCATACCATAAGTTCTAGTAACAACAATATCTTTCCAAGTTTGAATAGAATCATTTTTGTGGTTGTGTGGTGTCCACTTCTGCATATCACTTGGTGCTTCTTCAGTAACATAATGTTTAGTGATATCTGGAGTTTTATTTGGTTGAGTATCTAAAACTAATCGTGTATCATCTTCAAAGATAAACATTCCAATATGTTCAGTTACCCTTGCGTATGATCCCATATCTGCATGAGCGGTACAATAATAATAAAGGTCTTTTGATTCATCAGCTAATTCTATTTGAACATAAGCTCCCGCTTGGCCAGGAGTACCACTTACTGTTACACCTTCACTATATGTTGTTCCACTATTATGGCTTCCATCTTCAGTTAAGGAAAATCTAAGTATATGAGTAGCTACTGAACCATCACTAACATCAAACTTATAAGTTCTACCACCTTCTAGTGCAAGTACTTTCTGACTTACACCATCTATAACAAATTTAGAAGCCGAAACAGTTACAGTATAAGTTACAAGAGTAGTGTTTTGTTCTTCTATTAATAAATGATTTCCAGTAGTATCATAAATTTGATATTCTTTTTCCCATGCATCATTACTAGCATCTATATTTGGTTTTTCAATAAGTATTCTATTCGATCCATCTTCATTTAAAACAAATTCATCAGCTTCAGTTATAAGATGCCAATGTCCTAGTTGAACATCATTTGTAAATTCTATTTCCTTCTTTTCAATTTTGAATAGACTTTCTTCTAGTATTCCAAAAGTTCCGTCTTCATATTCAAGATAGTCCTCATTTTCCATTCGGAGATGATATCCAAGAGAATCGTATGAACCTAATTCTATTTCACGGGCATCGGGGTATTTAACGTACCCCTCTTCAGATAACATTCTATTACCATCTTCATATACGAGATGAGATGTGTCTTCTCCTCTTATATGCCAATTAGTAGTTTCTACAAGATTGAATATTACATCATGGGAAGAATTTTTATTTAAACCATATTCATTTTCTACTAGGAAATAGTTGTTAGCAGTTCCAGGACCTGTACTGTCTTCATTAATTAAATATTGACCATCTTCTGTAGTGATATGATTATAATGTGCAAATAATTCAATGTGTCTACAAAATCTATTATCTTCTGTAACATTTATGGTATCTAAAGCCAATAACGATTCATCTTCCATTATGAATGTTGAAAGACCATCTTCAGAAATTAAATGATTTCTAGCTGAATTATACCATGTTTCAATTACATGAGTATCTACAATAGGAATACTTTCATATTGATGATCCGGTCCTTGTGTATCTTCTTCAAGGGAGATATATCTTTGTGGGCCGTTTCCTTGACCGGCTGACTCTTCATGTAAAAGATATCCCCATCCATAAGTTCCATTATCATCTTCAAGAAGGATGTCACTATTGAAACTTACATCGATAGATATAGTTCCTGTCTCTGCTTCTGGGAATTCTAATCTTGGATAAAGATAAGTTCCACCTCTTTCCAACTGAATATCTGAACCATCTTCATTTAAAATATTTCCAGAAAAAGGATTATCCCAATTTGTTGATTGTGTTCTGAAAACATCTGTATAAGAAATTACTTTAGATTTCAAATAAGATGTTGGCTCCATCATCAAATCATCACCATCCTCTAAGAGAATTGTATTACCTGTAGTTTGATCTTCTAAAGTAACATAGAGATTTCCATCATACATTGATTGAGATGTTGCTGACCCCGTATCTGGAGATGGAGTAATGGTATATGTGTTTGTAGTTGGTACAGTAGTAACAGTATACTCATTATTAAATCGTTGATCTGATTCATCACCAGAAAATTCTATTGTATCACCAGCTTCTAATCCATGTAATGTTTCTGTAACCACATACATTGTAGAGTTGGTTCGTGCTATAGAAGAAACTTCCGCATAATCTTCTAAGAGAATGTTTACTTCATCACCTATTTCAACCCTTGCATCCATTGTGTGCCAAGGATGTCTATTAGTATAAATTTCTATTTCATTAGACCAATAAGTGTTCGATAATTGAACATTCATTGAAGATGCATTTTGTGATAAAACTAAAGTATGATATTTTCTTCCTTCATTATTAGGTCCAGTCTGTACAATAGTTCCTAAACTATCAACATTTCCACTCAAACCTTGATTAAACATTTCAACAGAAACTTTACTTCTTATGGCTAACTCACCAAACATTACTAAGCCTGATGGGTGAATTAATTTTTTCACAGAACTACGATAATCATTTACATCAAAATCTGTTTTTAAGACATAAGAAAAGTTTTGATAATATTTGTTATCTTGAAGTTTTGGTACACCACTAAGTAATCCTTCTGTAGAAGTATAATATCCAGGATATGTTGCATAAGCTCCTAAGTGTGCGGAAAGTTCTGCATTCTTATCTCCCGCAGAAGTGGACAATGATGGAACTGAAGAATAACCTGCACCGAAATCATAAACTTCAACAGATTGAATTGCTCCAATTGCTATTGCAGATACTTCAATTATGGCATTGTTTCCTCTTGGAGTAATATCCATAGAAACTGCATTTGTTGTGGCGAGCCAATGAGAAGCAACAGGCCTTGATCTAAGCTCGCCAGGAGGTGAAGTTACCGCTGTGTTCTCTGGCAAAGTATAAACGTATGTACTATTATTTGAAACAGTAATAGGATAGACCCCATTAAAAATAGGATTAGCATTAGAACCCGTAATTCTAACTTTATCTCCTGTTCTTAAATAATGTCCGGCTTCGGTTACTGTAATTGTTCTATTTCCTGTACCACCCGCGGCTAACGTAACTATTCTATTTGTACCTGCTGATAATGCTTGATTATAACCGATTGAATATGTATTACCTGCATTTACTGTTTTTGAATCTGCAACTGTAATTGTTGTAGCATTGGTATAACCAGTTATTGTAGTAGTACTGTCGTCATGGTGTGTAAGTGTTCCTCGTACACAATCATTAGGAAATACTGTACCCGCGCCTGTTACTGTAGTGCCTGATTGAGAATAAGTTCCTGTGGAATATGTGGAAGTTACATTAGAATATGCGGTAACACGTTCTCCACTAGTATCTTCTGTATAAAATCTTGATTCATCTTCTGCAAGAATAAGGAAATCATCTTCCATTTCAAACCATGTAACACTATCTTCAATTACGAATAATCCTCCACCACCATCTTGTGATCCTACTGTATCAGATTCAAGTAAAAGTCTTTCGTGGGAGTATCTATCATTATGAAAATCTTTTTCTTCTAATAATAGATTTTCTACTGTTGAACCAAAGTCTTGAGTAGTTAACATATCTACTCTAAGAGATGTATTACCATGTGCAATTGTTAATGGTCTAGCAGTTGTTGCGGTATGTGCTTTGTCTATAAAATCAAGAACTCTTGCTCTAGTAGAATAATCATCATTATAAAGTAAAGTATTTTTTGTAATATTATTTGCAAGAGCCATATAAGTAAGAGAAAAAGTTTCCTTGTCAGGACTATCTCCTACACCTTGTCCAAAAATCTTTTCATTTGCGACTCTAAGAACTGTACCATTTGTAATATCAGTTACTTGATCTGTGGCTCCATTTGCGTATACAAGTGTAAGTAATCCAGAGTTTGCTTCAGGCCATACTTCATCACTATCTAAAGTAACTACATTACCATCTTGTGAGATGGTTCCAGTAGAAAATGAATGAAGATTTAAATTAAGTATTTGATTTGGTGCACCTACTACATCTAGTGCGTTTCCTAAAGTTGGAGAATAACTGTTAGCTATAGTAACTGGAGGAGATGTTTCATATTGACCACCACCTGATGTTAGAACAAATGAATCTATTGCTCCAATATTAACTGAAGTCATATTAAGAGCGCCATTACAAACTAAAGTTAAATCGGGGCTGGCCCCATGAGCATCAACCATAACAAAAGTGTTTGTGGTTACAGGAGCGGGAGTATTACCTACTTGAAATGTAACACCATTATGCATACTATGTGCATCCACACCTGATCCAGCTGCAGCCGCACCTAATTTTGTAAACTTAGAATCATATATCATAATATGATCATCATTAACAAAATGTTGTACAGTCAAATCATCTATATCTGAATCACGATAATAAGAACCAACAGAATATAAGAATGCGGTAGTATTGGCACTAATAACTGTACCCCAATTAGTATTACTTGCATAATCAATAGTAAATGATTGTCCTGAACCAATCGTATGTGTATCTCTAACTATTAAAACAGTATTACTTGAAAATCCTGTAATGATATTTGTATTTGAATTTGCGTAAGTAAGTTTACCACCAACGATATCTAGTTTTTCTTCTTCTGAAAGTCCTGAAGAAAGTGTAACTGTTTTTACTGATTGTGTAAGAGTTGTTCCTGTAGTATCTAAAGTAACTTTCTTTGCAATTCTATCTCCGGCAAGGATATGTTGTGTAGCATTATAATTACCTTGATTATCATAAAGTTTAGCAGTAGTAGATTTAATTGCTGCGGAGAATATTAAAGAAGAGTTACCATATAAATGAGTATTTGCATTGTGTCCAGTAAGTGTAGTTGCATAATCTGAAGCAGATAATTGTTTTACTGCAAATCCTGAAATTAAATCTGTATTTTTTAATATTGCGCCTGTAGAAATAATCTTATCAATTTGAGCTGCAGCTCCTGAACCACCCGTTCCATCATTAATAAAACCTACTACATCACCTACTGCATATCCATCTCCTGAATCTATAACATTAATTCCTTCAACAACAGAATCTAAAATAGATGCAACTCTTGCTCGTGCTCCTTGTCCTCCACCACCTGTAACATGAATCTCATCACCGATAATGTAATTAGTTCCACCAACATCTACTGTAACACTTTGTAAAATACCTGATACTGTTGCATCTGCATATAATCCTTCTGTGTCAGTTTCAGTAGTAACAGTTTCACCTTCTTGAAAGAACAGTAATTCTTCATCAACAACTCCTTGAACAACATCTGATAATGTTAATTCTGTAACCTCAAGTGCTCCCGCAAAAGATGTAAGTTGTTTCTCAACAATCGCTGTACATTTAGAAACATTTCCACTAATTTTTCTTCCAGTAAATAGAGTAATATTATTTGCACTAGAAGTTACAATTTTGATTGATTTATCAATAGCCCATCTTCCATCAGATAACTTTAATAAGTCTGATTTAGGATAATAAAATTCTATATCTTCTTTAGCAAAGAGTGATCTAAACAACCAACCAAAAGATGCTTCATTACCTTTTGACCGATAGACTTGTTTCATCCTTTTAAGAAGTTGTCTTCTATCGACTACTGCAGTTTTGGGAACATTTGTATAAAATTCTTTTTTCCATGAATCATCAATAAGGCCTGATTCAGTAGTATCAACATTTTGAGATTCGGCTAATTCTCTTATTGCTGCAGCTGGAGCTTTTGATTGGAAAGAGTCTACTGATCCTGGGGAAAATATACCAGCACTAATTGCATTTGATAAAGTACCATAGGCGCGAGAATCACTACCAGTAATTTTTTCATTGTACTCAAAAACCGCTTCGTTAGTAGATTTAACAAAAGCAATAGTATTACCTTTTGTACCAGTAACAACTGCGGTTGCACCACTTGTATTTCCTGTGAGTGTTTCGCCCACATTAAACATAAGGTTTGCATTGGCGGCAGTATTACGTTCTGATTCTAATTGAAGACGATCTCCATCTTCATAAGAAAGATAATCTTCACCAGATTGATCTTCAGCTTGAAGTTTTGGTTCGTGGAATGTAAATGTTGAACCGACATAAAGTTGATGAGATTCCATAAATTCATAGTATTTCTCTATGAACTTTTTGAATTTTGGATGTTGGTCTGTAATAAACTCAGGTACTTGAGTTTCAATTAAAACTGATACATCTTTTTTTTCTTTAACTTCTGTGGCCACGTTTAATATCCAGTTGCTAGAGTTGTACCATCAGTAGTTGAAATAGTTCCTTCAACATAAGTTCCTGTTCCTGCATCATCTAACATTGTTATAGTAACATCTCCAGATTCTATTAATATAATTTGTTCTCTAAGAGGATTAACATCTGATGAAGCTGGAGTAATATAAACCTCTAATGGTGTAGTATTTCCTGTAGTCTCTGAACCAATAACAAGAGGTTTAAAACTTGTAAGTGATATTTTTCCAGTAAGATAATTTACTGTACCCACATTATTATTAACAATAATTCTATCTTCTCCTGAAGTTCTATATACCTCAATAGTTCCATTATTATCTTGCATTCTACAACCTGACCATTGAGTATTTGCAGAATCAGTATATGAAAATGTATTACTAGTTACTGAACCCCAAAAAGTATTAGAAGGATGATAGATTTGATTAGAGAATGGCATAGTATATGCTTCATCTGATCCTAACAATGGATAAAGAAGTCTTTTTAATTGAATAGATGTTTGATTACTTTTAATAGAAATTTCAGATTCATCTATTTCTTTAATTAATTTTGAATATCTAAATGATTTATCAAAAGTTTTTAAATTAGTATCTCCAAAAGCTGTAACAGCTGTAGTTACTGTTGACTTAAGTTGTGATGCACTATTTGTAGTTGTTCCTGAATCATATTTAACTGTACTAGTAACCTTTAAATACATATAATCTGGATCTACTACTACTGGAGTAATTCCAACAATATTTCTTTTCTTTAATATTTCATCTTCGACATATTTCTTTGTGGAATCCGAAAGAATAGATCCTGATGTTGGTTTAATTGCAACATAAACTTTTCCATAAACTGGAGGATCTGCATCTTCTCCACCCCAAGCAACAACCGCTTGTGCTCCACCATAATCTCTCTTAACTAAGGCTACATAATCATGAATTGTAACACATCTATTTTGTGCATCGAAATTTTTGGGAGCATTAAATTTAATTTCATCGATATCTGCGGCCACGGCTCCACCCGCTGAAGCTGAAGTAGTCTCAATTTTTACATTAGAATATCCTCCAACATCAGATACAATTGAAAATGTTTTTGCTCCATTGGTTGCATCAGCTTCACATACCAAACTAGATAATATAACAATATTTCCATTTGCTAATTGTTTACCTAATGTTCCATCACCAAATTGAACTTCAAACTTTCCATCTTCAACCTCATCTATAAAATAAACTTTTGAAATAGAGTTTACAGTAGTTATATCAGTAGCTTCAGTATATACTACAGTATCCGTATCAGTAGAACTATTTTGAACTTTAACTTCTAAAGTACTGATATCAGTATTGTCATTAGGAAGAATAAATTTTTGGTCTGAATCTCCTGTATTTGCAGTATATCTAAATGTTGTGGGAGTACCTTGTGTAAGATCTACACCAGCTACAGTATAAACACCATTAGCATTAATGTTTACAGAATAAGAATTAGAAGTACACCAAACATAAGAAACTCCCTCAACATCTCCTTGAAATTGTGTATTTTTTGCAATACTTATTGCGGAAGGTAAATCGGGTGGTGTAATAGTAAGGGTTATTACTGCTTTTGAACCTTGTGCAGAACGTGGGCGATAACCAAGATGTTTTGCTCTTGCTACAACAGAATTTCTAAGGGATGCAGAATCTAAAAACATTTCATTAGCAACCATATTTGCATAATATGCATTGTAATGAGTATTGTATGCCATTATATCAAGTAGAACATCAAAAGAAGATCCTGTAAAATTATATCCTACAAAATCTTCCTGACTAGTTAAGAATCCTTGTAGGTTTTCTTTAATCTTAGTAAAGTCTAATTCTGATATATTGAGTTTACCATCTGAACTTGCCATGTGTTATCTATGTCCTCTCCAAATAGACTTCTAAGTTTGTTTCTTGTACATCATTATCTGGCATATAAGTTATTTGTACCTCATATGCATTTTCATCTTCTTTTGCTCTTACTGTTATATTCGCTATTCTGGCTCTAGGTTCATATTTTTCTATTGTAAACCTAATAGCCTGTTCCAACCTAGAAGAAGTAAGTTTACTAAAATTTTCAAATAAAAGAATTCCAATACCATTATTAACCTCCGGTTGAAATAATCTTTCATTTGATTTTGTTCTTAATAAGTTTTTTATAGATCTGCTAATAGCTGTTGATTTTTTAACTTTAGATAAGTCTCCATGAGATGGATGTTTTGTAAAATCCATATCAAAATCAACGTAATCTTTTCCGTATGTAGTAGCCATATCTTGCTCTTAATATTTAGTTAATTTTTATTAGTTAAAGAATTCTATCAACTAACATGCTAGTTAATTTTTCTCCAGTACTTTTCTCTTTCCATTCATCTTTATCACTACCTTCAGCTGCTTGACCAAGTGCGGCAGATAGGTCAGCTGCGGCCTCTTCTGCAGTTTTATCAGAAGTGGTAGCTTCATCAGCATCATCGGTATTATTAAGAAGACCCAATACTAGTGCTAATAAATCTATTGGATTTTTACTTCCTCCTCCTGCTATTAGTTTTCCTCCCTCTACACCAACAAATAATATTCCTGAGGCATAATCTAATTCAGGAATTCCTGTAGCTTCACTAATTTCTTTTTTTATTCCTTCATTCCCATCAGGTTGATTTGGAATATAAAGTGCATATACTCCTTCTGATGGTAATGTTATTCTAAAAAATTCTAAAAATTTATCAATAAGTTCTACCAAATGATTTAGATATGCTTCAATTTCTGCGATCATATCAATCATCTCTTGAATAAAAGTACCCGAATTTGAAATATAACCCTTTATTTGTTTTACAAAATTCTCCAACTCTTGAAAAAATTCTCCCCAACCTGGAACTACATCATCAATTAACATTCCCCCAAAATCAGGAGGAACAGGATCAGGAAGTTCTTGTAGTACTTCTTGTAAAACATATGCAACTTTTGGATATACTCTTTGATTTTTAGGAAGTTCTTTTGTTTCTTGACCTATAAAAACATAATTATTATAATAATCTATTCCTGTTTCAGCTGTAGTTGCTTCAGAATTTCCAACCTTTCCCCTTTCTTCCATAGATAAAATCATATCACCACCAATCCATTGTGCTTTATTAGAGGTGTTTATAGGTTTAACCATTATTTCTAAATCTTGATATCTTCCTTTTGGATATTTTTCTGTTTCAGGATTTCCATCAATATCTTCTATAACTTCAATTATAGTACCATCTGCTTTTTTTAATGGTTCACCCATATCATCAAGAATTGTTGTTACTTTTTCTCCTTTTATTTCTGTTTTCGTCATGGATGAAGTATTAACAGAAGTTATCTCTCCGATACTCCTATATTTTTCTCCCCCTATAATATCTCCTGGTACAAATTGACCATATTTTAGATCATGTTCAACTATATTAAGTTTTACAGAGGGGGGATCAAGAATAGATGTAAGAGTATCTAATAAATTTTGACCTGTTATCCCAGGCGTAAGTTCAGGAATATCAGAAAACATTTTAGCAAATTCATTAAAGGTTGTAGTAAATTTATCAAAATTACTTGCACCAATAATAATTGCTATTGCGCCAACACCAGTCATACCTATAGTGTTTCCTTTAATATTAGGCTTACCTGGAGTTTCTCTAGAATTAATGGGTTTTCTTGAAGCTTCATAATCCTTTATCAGACCTGATTCAACATCTGGATGTGTTACACCCATATCAAATAATTCTAATCCAAAATCTAATTTAGGGTCCCATCCTTCGTATGGTTGTCCATCAACATCCCATACTGTTTTTCCCGCTGCCGGTAATTCAGATACTTTCCCCAATTTTCTATATCTTGGAACATCACCCTCATCTTCAAATGCTTTTACAAATTCATCAACTACATCTTTTGTGGTAAATCTAGGATATTTACTTTCGCTATCAAGTGGATCAGGTATAGGATCAAACCAATTATATCCACCTGGAATTAATCTTCTTGGTAGAACGTACATTGGTCTTGCATTTTCAAGATCTAAGTCCGCCTGAGTAGGAACATCAACAGTCTCATTCCAATTTCCTAGTTTATCCTTTTTTTGCCATTTTCGTTTTCCACCTTCATCTCTTAATTGTTCAAAACCCAAATCAAAACTCGCCTTTGGTTTTACATTTCCTTTATAATATGGATCAATATACAAATAAAAATATCCTGCGTTTTTTAAATCATTAATTTGTTTTAGTACTTCATCAGCTAACAAATCTAGTGCAGTTAAAAGTGGATTAATATTTTGTAGTACAGCCAAGAGCTTTACCACTTCCATTCCATTTCTAGAAAGAGAAAGAGCAGATTTTACAGTTTCAGCAAGACCTGTCGCAGCTTCTGCTAGTTTAGCAATATCCCCCGCCTTTGCAATTTGGTGAGGTTTCCATTCGGCTTTTGCTGTTAATAATTGCTGAAATTGGCTTCCTTCTGCCGCTGCTGCCACCACCCCTTCTGCTTTTTCTTCTTCTTTTGGGGGTGAAGTTGAATGATATTCTATTGTTCTTGTGCTAGTATCAGAACTTGTATCAAATTGACCTTCAACTGTAAACTCTTTTGGTTCTTCGCCAATAGCTGACATACCACCACCAAGAGCATTTCCAACTTTAGCAATAATATATTCTGTCCCTGATGCATATTCCCAATCATTAAGATCAAAATTAAATGTTCCTTCACCAGTTATAACCGCACTCGATGATTTTGTAATAGAAATTTTATCACGCACACTTAAACCATGAGCTTCATCTGTTTTGAAAACAGGTGTTGATGCATCCTGTGTAAAGGTTACACCATAAAAATTTCTTGAGTCTGTTTGAGAAACAGTTTTTTGTGCGTCTTCAGCCATTTCTTTCTTGCTCCTTTTTCGCTTTCTTAGCCTGTCCAGCTAATACTCTTTCCCATCCCTCTCTTTTTATTTTGAGAACGTCTGTATACATTTCAGCGAGTTTTTTAGTATTCTCTAATAACTTCTTAATATCATCTCTTCTTAATTCTGCTTGTTTCCATCTATTTTCTTGTTCTGCCATCAGCTGTACTCCTTCGCTCTACCATTATAAATTTCATATTTGTTTCTAGCCTTTTTGACTAAATCTACCAAATTAGTTAAACCTTGAATATCTTGTATTAGTTGTACTCCTAGTTTAAGTGTATCACCTAATAGATAATTACAACTGTCATAAATTGCTCTACCATAAGGAACTTGTCCATTAGTAGTATTTGCTGTAGGAACTGCTGACACATAAACAGCAGGATATTGTTTAAAAGATGTCGATGGTGTTCCTGCTCTAGTTGGTACTCCAATACGTGTATCTATTTCTGTAACTCTCTTTCCACGATTAGTACCAAATGTTCCTACTTCAGTATGAAAAGCCGCCCATGTAGTATTCGCAAATGATACAACTTGTCCTTTGTTTGTATTGTTATTATCATCTCCTGTTCTTGCATTTCCACCCGCATTCCAAGCAGTACGAAAAGTATCTAATGCAGTTGACAATGTTCCCAAATCTCCTAAAGGTTCAGCTTGAATATAAGTGTCCCAATCTTCATCTGAAATTCCACTTCCTCCTGCCTGTGCTCCTGTAACAATAGGATCACGCCAGGGTGCAAGAGTTTGTAAATCATTTACAGTATCTTTTATAAACTGAACATCAGCATTCATTGTATTATCACCAGAACCTCCGGACTCATATAATTTTTTCTGTGCGTAATTATATCTACAAGGAAAAGCTGTAACATCTGTATCAAGTGTGTGCTCCCAATTCGGCGGGCTGGAAGTATCTGTTGATTCTATATGTACAAAATTTCTGTAAATATAATTGCCCACAAGAGTATAATAACTATTTCCACTCCAAGATGAAGGTGTCCCTGTTCCACTTAAAGTAGGATGTGTCGTATCATCATCCACCGGTACATCTCCTGTAAGTGAATTTTGAACGTTCATCGTAACTGATCCTATTGTAACTGTATTTGATTGTACTCTTGTTATAAGATCACTCAGTCCAGTTTTAGTCATAGTAAGAGGAGGCTCACCAACATTTGGCATAGGATGATTAGTACCTATTGTAACTGTACCACAAGTATATGAGACATTAGTACAAGGAACTTCATAATAAAACTTCTCAGCTTGGTCAACATAATACCTATTCTCTGGCATATTACCTGTATTATTTGCTCTCTCATAATCAAACCTAACATATCTTCCACTAGGAATATCTTCGTCACTTAACCCAGTAGGTTGTGTTCCTACAATTACTCCATTATCTACTTCATAAGCCTTAACTGTTCCTCCCATTGCTGGAAAAATGGGATTTCGTTCTTTATAAGGATATGTAGTTCCAGAAACTTCTTTTTGTAAAGAAACCCAATCATTTCTAGCTCCTTTAGTTATATCATTCGTTGCATTTGAACTACCATTGTCAGGATCAAAAAATCCAAGAAGACTTATAAATTGTGAAGTATTAGCATTTAATAAATCATCTGGGCCGGCATCTGTTCCACTATAATCACCCGCGTCATCTCCTACAGGTTTCCAATCTGGATTAGTTACTAAACCTTCTCCCACTATTTCTACTTGACAGAATATATCATCTTTTTGATATCCAAATGGAACACTATTTACTGTAAGGGTAATCGTTCCATCAGCTGTGGCAATTCCTGTATTACTAAGTCTAAGTTTACTATCTGGTGTTTGTACTGCCGCGATAGATACATTATCATCTGGGATCCCTGTTCCACTAATGACATCTCCATATTTAACTTTAGCAAGATCTTCTACTGATACTCCTGTTACCTCTAAACTGCCCGTTGAAGTTGTACCCGTGATAGTGAATGTGTTTACATAGTCCGCATGTCTTTTCAAATAAAACTTTTGATTAAAAGAAGGACCTACTGGAGTATATTGAGTATTACTTCCTTGAGTTAAATGATCATTTAATGTTATAGTAACTAATTCATTGTAGGCACCTGAACTTTGTGTAGATACACCCGCAATATTTGCCTTTGCATAATCTGCATTCCATGTTCCTGCTTCTGTTAAAACAGAACCACCCCAAGCAACAGCATTACCAAAAGGTGTATCATCATTTGGTGAAGAATACGGAGCCATATTATCATTAATATCTACTAACTCTCCATCTACTCTTGATCTAACTAAATAATAATCTTTAACATAAGTACTGAATGTATTACTACCTTGTGTTTGAGTTGTACCTTCTAAACTACTTAAATTAATAGTATATGTTTCTGCAAGATCTGTAGCTTTAATTCCAAAATAAGAAGTATTAGGTTCACTAAGACCTAATGCCCCATTTACTGTTTCATAGGAAGGTAAATCAAATTTTCTAAATGTACTTTTTATAGTTCTTGCACCATACAATACCAATCTTTCCTCTGCTAAATGTTCACATATTTGAGCAAGTGAATACGATGCACCTATAATAGATGCTTCCATTAATATTTCATTTTCATCTTCCAATAAAAGATTATTACCCGCACCCTGATCTTCTAATTGAATATAAAGAGCATAATTCACGGCAGTGAACTTTTCACATAATGCATTTAATCTACTCTCAGAAAATTCTCTTATTAATGCAACAGAATTAAGAATCCCATTTCTCGCAGACAAATGCGTTGCAGGAGAATCGTCTAACTCCTTTTTCACTTCAACTATTTTTTTATCAATTGCTCCTGCCATTGTATTCCTATGATAAAGGTCCTGAAAATGGAACAGGTGGTGCACCTGGAATTAATCCACTTACTACCCATGTTTTTGCCCACTTATCTAAAATGTTTGCTAACTCCTTCGAAAAATTTACACCTGAAGGAGACTGTCCAGAATATAATTGTATTAATTCTGGTGTATGTGATGGTGACACAGCCGGTGGCCCTATCTGATTTGCAGATAAAAATGTCAATGCCATAGTTGTTAATGCTGATGCTATTTGTGTAGCAACTGCTGCACCTGATGGTAATTGTTGTGCATAAACTCCACCTATTGTCATCCCTGTTGGTGCATCTACCACATTTGATGCTGGAAATCCACCTGCATTCTGACCCATCATTAAATAATTCTTAAATGCTTTTGCTATATCTTTTCCTGGCTTCATTGGATCAGGACTATGACCCCCATACGTTGCCATTAACTCACTAAACAATGTTGCTTTAACTAATGCCATATTATTCAAAACTCCCACTAACCTTTAGAGATTTCAATAAGGCCAACTTAGCAGTAGCAGGTGGCATTGGTGGACCTGATGGGCCTGTTCCTGTTGGATGTGTATGTTCTGTCATTATATCTATTAGTTCATCTAATATCTCTTTCAATGTTGAAATCAATCCTGCAACTTTTATTTTACCTGAAGAAGCTATTGTTACTTCACCTAATAATCCTTGTAAGGAAGCTGCTCCCGAACTATCTAATTTCATCGTGGCCAACAGACTAGCCATTTGTGCATATCCCGCTAAAGAATCAAATGATACATTACCTAATAATGCTGATCCTGAAATACCACTTGTTCCTAAATTAGAATTCAACACTATATCGCCTGGAGGTTTTATTGCTATAGCTCCTCCCACACCTGCAAGACCTAAATTAAGTTCAATTCCACCTGAAACTAAATTATCTGTACATTCTATTCCAATTTTACCCAAAGTGGCAGTAGTCTTTTTTGCATAGTCTAAAGTTATTGATGGTAACACTCCAAATATAGATTCATTTACAGAATCAGTAATATTGAGTGATAATCCTCCACCACTTTGTATACCAAGACTACCTTGAGAATTTAAACTATAAGAACCTGACTCTATTTTATATTTACCACCTACTTTTTTTCTTTCATCTCCTGTTGTTATATCAGAACCAGAAGAGGATTTCTTTTCTATTATTACTTTGTTTGCACTTAATATAAGTTCATCTGAGGCTTTTACGTTTATCTTTGAAGCTGATAAATTAATTGCTCCTTGTGTATTATTAACGGCAAATCTTCCTTTACCCACTGCAACAGAATAATCACCATCAACTCTATCTACTCTATTACCAAGAACAAGATTTTCTTGTGAACCATCAATTGTTGTATAATCACTTGCTTCAATATGTGTATATCTTGCACCTAAAATAATATTATAATAATTGTTTACTATCTTATCAACTTTAACTCCAACAGGATGTATTTCTGTAAATGTGCCTGTTCGATGATACCAATGTAATCTTTCATTATTTGGAGTATCATCCATTTCAATAATATGTCCACTTTCTGTTTGATGAACATGATTATATGGATAAACTGCTTTATATGGAATTGCTGGCTCATCCCAAGTTTTACCATCTGCTGTAGGAATACCGACTTGACCTATGAATCTATTCTGTTCTTTTTCAAAGACAATTCCTGATGTTAAAGGATTTCCTGTATCGGTATTTCCATGCATACCTCTAGCTAATCTATTTGTAGTGGGTTCTTTTAAATAGTTTGTAACCCTTGTAGAAGAAAGTTGTGTATTTGCTAAACCAGTATTAGGATATGTTGAACGTATTGGTTGTTCTACAACTTTAACAGTATATGGTGCATTTGGAGTTGATATTCCAGTTTTACTTATTAAACTTCTTACTGCCGTATGTTTGAAAGTAACACCTGAAGAAATTTCAACTGTTTTTGGATCTTCTGAGGGATTAGGATTAGCATTATGTATAATAGTAGCGGGTTCTCTTGGAACTAATTTTGCACTTTCTTTAAACATTAAATCTCTAGGTCCCATCTCATCTTCATAAGCAGCATGGCCTGCTACATCTCCACCTGCTAATCTTGGATCAAGAAACCCCTTTCCGCCGGTTGTAGTTCCATCATTATTAATACCTTTTGCATCTAATTCAGGAATACCACCAAGTGTTCCAAAAAACATTGGCTCTTGTCCCGCTTCACCATCACGATAAAATCCTATAACCCATGTTCCTTCAACTGGGCCTAATGGAGATGTACCTACTCCTGTTTGGCTAGCAGAAGTAATTGGTGCAACAGGATACGCCCACGGCAAACCAATAGTTGGTTGATCAGCTTTATTATCTGAATGCCATCCTAATATTCTAATTCTACATCGTCCAAGATAAAGCGGATCATGGCGATCTTCGACAACTCCTTGCCACCAAACAAATCCCTCTTTTCCCATAAAGTATGACATATATTAAAATCCCCTACTTGCGTCACCTGTTTTTTTGAAATCTGCTACTCTACTCTGAGTATATTCTTCTGCAGTTTGAGTTGAACTTGATGTTGCACTTGGTGATGATCTATCTTTACCAACTGATTTATTCAATGAATCTTTTATTGCTTCAAATTCTATATCATATTTTTCTCTAGTGAAATGATGTCGTAACTTAGTAATTAAATAATATCCACTTAAATATGTGTGCTGTGAAGATTGTGTAATTCCATCTCTATCTTCAACATATTGTGTAGGCAATTTAAATTCAATTAAATCTCCTACCATTCTAGTAGAAAGTCCAGGCGCCCTAATATTCAATTTAATATTATTCATCTGTTGACTTTGTACCATACGTGATTGCATCCATTGTTCTACTCTATTTGGTTGAATATTATTCCTTGCATCATCTTTTGGTTCACCATGAACTCCTGCTGTTCCTATTGCCTCTTTAAATATATTATCATGATTAAAATTAGTAGGATAAAATGCTATCTTTGATTCGGGTGAACCTAGTGCATCTTGTTTTTCTGTGGCCAATTTTCCTTCTCCTACATGAGTAAAACCATCCGAAATGTTTTTAGCATCATGTGCTTGTCGTTGATACTCCTTTACTTCTTCGGCACCACCATCTACTGTTCTTATTTTTTGGTTTAATGCCAATTTATTTACCAAATTAAAATCTAATGTATCATATTTCATTCTAATTAAATCATGTGTAAGTAATCTATTTGCATACATACCATTTTGTAAATTTTTCAAAACATCAAAATTAGAAGAAAATTGATATGAATCAACAGCTGTCATTTCTATTGCAACATTTTTAGGTTCATTAGATTGAGCACCTAATCTTTTCGGTTGAACTACATAAGTTTCTTTAACAGGATCATCTAGCCTATTATATACAGGTTCTACATTTTGTTGCTGCATGCTGGGTGGACCTTGTGCTTCAGGAGTACGATATCCTAAACCACCACCCACCATAAGAGTTTCCATAGAAATAAAAAAGAATCCTCTTATTGACTCATAAAAAACAAAACTAGATCCAACTGCATGTTTTTCATTTGCAACTGCCCTTGATGCTAAAAAATTAAAGGCTTTAAATGGAGTTTGATTTGGTATAATTAAATCTGTATTATTTTTAGTGGGCTCAATAAAGATTTTTTTAGCATGAGGTCTATCTTTTTTAAAATATTGTTTATAAAGTCTTTTAACTACATCAGATATTCTACTTGGTTTAAAATCGACAGGATCTAATGCTGATTTCCTAACTTTTTGTTTTATGTTTATAATAGCTTCTTCAGAAACTAAAGATAATCTATAAGTCATCATCTGATCATTAAGTTTAACAATATCATTAATTTTAACTACTCTAAACGATAAACTAATTCTTCCTTCATTTTGACTACCCTCAAATGGTCCAGGAAAATTATTTTTAGGTGATCTATCTCTTACAATGCCTTTTGTTTTTGCTTGAAAGTGTATAGTTTCTTCGCCAATAATAGGAACACTTTCCATTAATCCCACACCATCTGATAGTTGTATATCTGCGGTAAGATATGGAGAAAAAAGACTTTCATAGATATTGAAATCCGACCAAGCACCTTTTAAATCTATGAAACCTTCTCTGTGGGGAGATTCAAGGGTAAGTTTTTGAAGTTCAAAATCACCAGGAAAGGAAGGGAGTTGGCCCAGTTTCGGATCTTTTAAAAAATCGGATTTAGTTCCATGATTAGAGGTTTCAGGAGTTACACCTACACCCTTATTCCCTCTATCAATAACAGTCCACGTATCAGCCATTATTCAAGTTTCTCCGCATGTTCAGAAAGTATGTCTGCAACATATCTCTTATCAATTAACTTAATTTCACGTTTATCCTCATTTCGATTCACTTCCCACTCATAATGATATACAATATTTCTATCTGCTGCAGCGAGTGCATTATAAGTTGTTACATCAACTTCAATTTTTTTCTCAGGTAGTGGATCTGTTGTTCCAGTTGCTTCTGTTCTTGTTCTAATAATTTGTTCATAATGATGTACGTTATTTTGTGCATAATTGAGAGAACCATATTTGTCTTTAATATAATTTCCAAACTCTCTAGAATTCAATGGCCAATCAAAAAGAGGATCTTGTATATCATTAATTAAAAAAATTAACCATGTATATTTTACATCACCATATTGTTTATATGCGGTTATATCAGGTCGTTCTGATTCTGGTATTGTATAAGGAAAATAATTAACAATAGAACTAGTAAGGAGTTTCCTTATTTTAGCTTTAACCATAATATTAATAGCGGTTTTTGTCTTTATGGGCTTTACGCCTGTCATATCATAATTAATTTGTGGATAATGTGCAAAATATTCAGACATAGTTATTTTCTCCTATTAAAACCCTTGATCTATTTTTTCTCTATACAATATCTCTGTTTCCATAAACGCAAGTTTCATCGATATGGTTACTGGGTATTGTGTTCCTGCAAAAAATAGAGGTACATTTTCTGTATCGAAATTTAATTCACAAGAAGTTAATACAGATTTTCCTATATTAAACATAGGATTATTTTGTTTTGGTAAAGGACGACCATCAATATAAAAATCAATTTCAAAGGTATCAGGATATCCAAATAACATTGAAGGTGCGGTTGTACTATCTCCTCCTGCATGAGAAGGTAACATAGACTTTTTAAATGCATTAGTAATTTTTAAACAATTCTTAGATTCATCCTTATTTTGTGGATTCATTTGAAAATCAAAATTATGTTGCCTCATATCAGAAGGACCTTTATACGCGGCAGTGAGAAATGGATTAAGTACAGCTCCTTGATTTTGTTCCATTATAACTCTTGCTCCATCTCCCATCTTTGCACCAGCTTTAAGTAATCCAACCGATGTTCCCTCACTAGCCAGTGCTGATGTTCCTGCTCCGATAAGAGTCATAAAACTATCTACACTAAAATTACCTGATGATGCTGCCTTTTCTACTGCTTTTGCGGTATCTGCAGCCGCGGCCCCAAGTCCACCTAATTCTACTGTTTCATAGTCTGATTTATAAGTAGTATTTAATGCACCGCCAGGAATATACATTGCTACATTAAGTGTTCGTTGTTGAGTTTTAAAATTTGTCGCAGTGAACATCATATAATTATCAATATCACTTGAGTTACCTCCAATAGTAGAAGGATATTGATAATAATCTGGTTCTGTAGATGCTGGTGCTGGTGGGGGATTCATTACCCCAGGAGGTCCGCCGCTTGCCATTATTTCCCCTTATTATTTAATTGGTATTATTGAACTATCTATATATTTATATGGCATACAAAGGAAAATTTCGTCCACAGAACTATAAAAAATACAAGGGTGATCATACAAATATAGTTTATCGGTCTGGTTGGGAATTAAAGTTTATGAAATATCTGGATCGACAACCTGAAGTCTTGCTTTGGTCTAGTGAAGAGGTCATTATACCCTATCGTTCCCCTATTGACAACAGATTACATAGATATTACCCAGATTTTTGGATTAAAACCACTAAGGGCGAATCTTTAATTGAGATTAAACCAAAGAAACAAACCAAACCTCCCAAGCCAAACCCTAAACACAAAAGAAGATACCTTAAAGAAGTAAAAACATGGGGAATAAATGAAGCCAAATGGAAAGCGGCTGCTGAATTCTGTGAAAATAAAGGATGGAAATGGCAAATTATAACTGAAGATATTCTGAACAATACTAAATAGTTATACTATGGCTACAACAGAAGAAGAAACATATTTAGATAAATTAAAAGACGCAATACGAACTAATCAAGTTGCTGCAAAGGCAAGAGCAGCAGGTGATTGGTTTCGTTCAATTGTTAATAGAACTAGAGGTGCATTTTCTGGAGAAACACCACAGAAAATACTTTCTCGACAAGAAAGTACTGTAACAAATGCATTACTTGGAAAGATGTATTTCTATTCCTATAATCCTAAATGGAAAGATAAACTACCTTACTATGATACATTTCCTTTAGTTTTTCCTATTGAGAAATATGGTGATGGATTTTTAGGATTGAACTTCCATTATCTTCCTCCTAAACATAGGGCTATACTAATGGATCAACTTAAGGCATTTGCAAATAATAATAAGTATGATGAAACTACTAGATTACAATTAACATATAATATGTTAAAAGGTTTCTCCAAGATTAAAAGAGCAAGACCTACAGTACATAGATATCTTAGTTCTAAAGTTAATTCTAAATTTGTTCTAGTTAATGCAGATGAGTGGGAAGTAGCACTCTTTCTACCAGTAGAGAGATTTAAAAAAGCAAACAAGAAAAAAGTATGGGCAGATAGCAAGGAGATGTTCTAATGGCAGCACCATTCACAATTGATGATTTCAAGGCCAAAGTAGATGGTCTAGGAAGTTTCATAAGAAAAAATAGATATACTGTTCAAATAGTACCACCTTCAAATATGCATGTCCCAGTAAATATTGAATTTCTTGTTAAGCAAGTAAGTTTTCCAGCTAGAACTTCTGGAACAACTAGTTTTAGATACGGTGGAAAATATGGTTTAGAAATTCCTTATGAAATAACTCCTGGTGAGGCCGTATCAATTACCTTTCTAGAAACGGGAAAGTTTCCAGCTCGTAAATATTGGCACCATTGGCTTGAATTGATTCAAAGTACTAATAATTATAATATGAATTATTATGATGATTTCAAGGGAACTGTTAAAATTTCAGCTTATGATGAAACGGATCAAGAAGGTGTTAATCCTAGACATGTGGTAAAATTAGTAGATGCGTGGCCTAAAGGAATTAGTGCTATAGAAATGGGATGGGAAAGTAGCGAACTAATAGATTTTAGTGTAGACATTGTATATAAAAAATGGGAAATTGAAACTTAATATAATTATTTTATTATAGGAGAATATTATGGCATTACCAAAAGTGGTAACACCGACTTATGAATTGAAAATTCCATCTACAGGACAAAAGGTTAAATATAGACCATTTCTTGTAAAGGAAGAAAAGACATTATTAATGGCATTGGAAAGTGGTTCTGAAGCTTCAATGGGTACTGCTATGCAACAGATTATTGAATCTTGTAGTGAAGGAAAGATTAAAACCAAAGAACTAGCACCTTTTGATATTGAATATTTCTTTCTACATCTTAGGGGTAAATCCGTTGGTGAAAAAATAACTGTAAAAGTTCCAAGACCAGAAGAATTAAAATGTTGTAAGGAAGCTGATCCAGAAGATTTTCATGAAGTAGATATTGATATCGATGAAATAAAGGTTGATACTTCAGGAGCTAAATCTTCAGAAATACAGGTTACTAAAGATATTGGAGTGAAATTAAAATATCCTAATGTTGACCTAGTAAATAAATATGCTACAGCGGGTGAAAGTATATCTGCAGATAATGTTTTTAAATTAATTTCTGAGTGTATTGATTACATCTGGGATGGTGATGAAATTTACAAAGCAAAAGATTCTACTAAAAAGGAATTGGATGATTTTATTGAATCTCTTAGTTCTGGACAATTTGGTAAAGTAAGAGACTTTTTTGAATCAATGCCAAGATTACAACATGAAGTAAATTGGATATGTCCAAAATGTAAAAAGTTGAAACCCTTAGTACTAGCAGGTGTAGACTCTTTTTTCGGATAGCGCTGAGTCACGATTCCTTGGCGAACCATTTCCAAACAAACTTCGCCATGATTCAGCACCATAAGTGGAGTCTAACAGAATTGGAAAATATGATGCCATTTGAAAGACAGATATATGTAATGTTATTACAAAAATGGATTCAAGAAGAGAATGAAAGAGTGAGAGCAGAAAATGCAAAACATAGGTAAGGAAAATAAATGGCCAAAACTCTAGATGACGTAACAGAAAAACTAACTGAAGGCAATGAAGACCGATATACACTTGGTAATGAGCAAATTCAAATCCAACAAGTGCAACTTCAAACTCTTCAATCAATGCTTGAGATATCTGCTGATGCTTTAGCTGATGCAAGAGAAGCTGCTAGAGAAGCTGCTAGAGTTAAAGATGATGATGGTGGTGGCTCTGTACCAGACGCAAAAGTAGAAGAAAAAAAGGCTGGTGGTTTTTTCTCTAGGATGGGTAAAGCTATAATGAATCCTATTGGTGCAATGGGTAGAAGTATGAAGACAGCAGGAAAAGGAATTGGTGGTTTTCTAAAAGGTCTATCTAGTGGACTAGCATCATTTGCTAATCCTATGGTATTAATAGGTGTAACTACTATGGCAGTTTCCCTTCCAATAATGGCCGCAGGATTAGCCGCTGCATTTAAAGTATTCGAAATGATTGCCGGTGAAGGTAAAGCTTTAGAGTTTGTTACTGGTATAATCGAATCACTTGGTGAGGCAATTGGAACTATCCTTCAAAAAGTTTTAGAGGGATTTGGTAATATGGTCAAAAATATGGGACCGTTTATTACCAAATTCTTTGAAGGGATGGCTACTGTAATTAAAGCATTACATCCAGTAGTTGTAGATATATTCAAAGTAATAAAAGATATTATTACCGATCCTGTCCTTAATAAAACTATTCAAAAAGTATTAGATGTTCTTGGTATTGCCCTTCAAGAAATTAGTGCAATAGTTCAAAAGACGGGTGATGTTATAATAGCCGTTATGGAAAATGTTGATAAAATCCTTACATCTATATTTGATGGTATATCAAAAGTTATTAAAACTATTGGTGATACAATAGCAACTGTAATAGATTCTATAGTTGATGGAATAGAACGATTAGCTGCCCTTGATGCTGGTAATATGGCAAAAGTTGCTTTAGGTCTTGCAGCTTTAGCCGGTGGTCTTGCACTATTTTCTGTTGGTGCTATGGTTGCTGGTGCCATGATGCCTTCTTCAGAAGACCTAGAAAAAATAGCAAATTCAGTTAAAAAGTTTGCAGATCTTGAACCTGGAAATCTTGCAGCAGTTGGTGCAGGAATGCAAAAAGTTGGTTTAGGATTAGCTATTTTTGGAGGCGGTAGTAAAGTAGCAGAACTTCTTTTTCCTGAAAAAGCTGGGGCATTAGATGGTGTTGCTGAAGCTGTACAGAAATTTGGAGCAATTGATGCAACAAACTTCGCATTGGTTGGAGATGGAATTGGTTCTCTTGGAGTAGGATTAATGAAATTTGGTGGCGGAGGATTTCTTTCTAGTCTTGGTGAGGCTTTTGGAAAATTTGTAGGTGCAAAAGATCCTGTTGAAAAATTTAAAAAGTTTGCTGAAATAGGACCGGGACTATCTCAAGCAGGTATGGGAGTTACAGCACTTGCAAATTCATTTGATGCTTTCGATAGTGATAATCTAGAAAAGATAGGAGATAGTCTTGATAAGTTTCTAGGTGCAACTGATATGGACAAACTAAAAGCCTTCTCAGCAGCAACAGAAGGACTTGTAAGTGGTCAAATGTTAGCCCAATTACAAGTCCAAACCGCTGAAGCTGCTAGAACTGGAAGACCTATTTTTGTTCAAACTAATAACTCTGCTCAAGTAAATAATAGTTCAGCAGCTTTATTCCCAGGCGCTCCCCCTAATCCCAATAGTAAAGATGAGTCACTAGTTGGTAATTAACTAGATTTATAAAATCCATCTGACAAATAGTATATCCAAGCATCAACTAAATCAGGTGATCCCCAACAAGCAACACTAAGTAATAAAACTATTACACAAAACCAAAATCCATACATAGTATTATTTTCACTAGACATTAATCTTGCTCAGCCAATTTTGCAAAGTAAGAATACTCTTCTGAATCTCCTGCAGTTTCTGCTACAACAGGTGTTGCAGTTTCAGGTGGTTTAACAGCCGCTTGTTCAGCAGTCATAGGTTTACCACCATCAAAAGGTACATCAGAAGGAACTTCGTTTGTTCCGGTTGTAAGACCTAAAACACGTTCCATCTTCTCTTTCAATTCTGCATAAGACTTGAAATTCTTTTGATCTGTAAACTCTTCCAAAGAATGTTCACCCTTCCAGATTTCTTCCATCTTGGCATCATCTTCATCAAGAGGTAACGGACTCTCAAATTCACTCTTATCATAATTGGAAAAACCATCTAACTTACGAATCTTGATTTTGAAATTACAACCTTCCCATAAATCAAATGGATTTACTGGAGTTTCATCTTCAAATTGAGGATTCATCTTATCATTGAGTTTATCCCAAATCTTCTTACCAAACTTATACAAACGAATAGTACCTTCGTTCTGAGGATTGGCAGGATCTTTGATAACGTAAACATTAGAAATGTAAGTCAACCTACGTTTCTGTTTACGAGCAATCTCTTTGTTTGCCTCAATACCAGAATTCCAAAGTTGTGAATTATATTCACTAACTGGATCTTTCTGACCAAGAGTAGTTAAAGAGTTTTCGATATACCATCCACCTGGACCTTGAAATCCATGATTCCAAGTTCTTGCCCACGGCAAGTCTTCACCATCAGGTGCGGGCAGGAATCGAACTACTGCCATACCATTTCCAGACTTGTCCAATTCTGGACGCCAGAAACGATCATCATCACCTTGACCTCTGGTTGGGGTATTAATTTTTGCGGTTTCTTTTAGGAGGGATTGGAGTTTATCTCCACGTTTTTTCTTCATATCTGCAAACGACATATTTTCCTTTCGTATTATTCGTATAGCGTTGTATTAATTGTATTGCGACTTATTTCACTTACATATAATTATATTATAACACACTTTCCTAATTTGTCAAGTATGTCATAGTGGAAGTTTAGAAGTCCTCTGAATAAGATGAAGATCCTCTGCTTCCTCCTGAATATTTTGTTTTAGTTTTCCACCGATCATTTTACCGGCAGTTTCAGGTTCTAATTTGTTTTCTTCACAGTAGTACATAACAGCGTCTATATAAGACATCTTTGTTTTTTGAACTAGGCTTTCAATGTTCTCCATGAAGATCATAGAGTTATTCATTTTAATGCCCATTTGCTAACGCCTCTTCACCTTCCTTAGTTTCAGGATCGTCTTTCTCCTTGAACCAGAAATCGGTTGACTTCGCTAGCACAGCCACGTAGGCTCCTACCAGAATATTTACCAGTTGCATGTGACCCTCTGCAACTGCATCAGAAAAAAACAACAAATATAATAATATTAAAAATGTTCCAACAACGGCCCAAGATAAAGAAATCCTTGCCCATTGTGCTCGTCTTTTTCTTGTTTCAATAGCTTCAATGTGATGTGCCATATTATCCTTCCTTATATTCACAGTTATATCCTATTAATATTCTTTGTTCTTTACTTCTAAAAGGATATGCTGAATGTATCATCCAAGAGGGCCATGTAATAGTATCGCCGGCCTTTGGAGCTCTTTGCCAAATATTATCCGGTTCATTCTTGTTTATATAGTTCTCTTGTATTAAACTAAAATTACCTTGTGGCCAATCTAATTTTTTTGGTACTTCTAAATAGATAGTTCCACTTAATTTTCCATATCTATCGTTATCTTTAGAATAATTTGAATCATGATTATGTAATGTATGAAAATCACCTTCTTCCATTATACAATAAAAAATATGAAATAATTCAAAACTAGAGTTTTTAAATGTACTTAATAATGGTGAAGTTTCTACATATTCTTTTACAATATTAGAAATGGTATTAACAACTATTGTTTCATATTCTTGTGGTAAAAATGTTTGAAAATCTTCTGAAGTGATTACTCCTAATTTTCCATTCTCTTTTATATGTCCTATACGTGAATCATAAGGATTACCTTCTGCTGTACGAATATCATTAAATAATCTAACACATTCTAATAATTTTAATCTGGTATCATTATCAATAGAAGAATGTAAAATAGTTTTATCAACTATATTCCTCATATTTAAGACCATGTTGTTCTAAAAGAAATTCTCTATTTTTCATGTGAGCTTCATGAACATCATCTTTATTTTGTCCGTGATATCCTACTGCGTGTCCATTCTCACACATCCACTTATTAACGTTTGTCCATCCATCAAATTCATGTCCGTCTTCATCACAATTAACCCAGATTTCTCCAAGTATTCTTCCAAACTTTCCTCTACTGTCTGCTTCTGGACATCTAATTTGAATTTCAATATCATCTCTATCTGACATGACTGCCCAATGAACCCATGATTGGAGAGCTGATTTAGAAAGTTTACCATAAAACTTTTCTTCTAAATCTCTTGTCCTAGATTCAGGTGTATCTATACCTAACAGTCTCACACGAAATTTTCCCATAACATCAAATCCCAAATCAAAGACACAATCTAATGTATCTCCATCTACTACCTTTGAAACTGTTTCAACTCTATAAACAAATTCACAAGGTTCTTCATTTTTATATTCAGCCATGAAAGTTCTCCCATTCTAATTTCCATGTATCATCCACAGGGGTTACTTTTAATCTTCCCAAATCTTCTGTTTCAGGATAAAGATATGTATATCCTTGACCACCATAATTAGGATTAACTTCATGTGGTTCACCCCTTTCAATTCTACTGGCCAAGTCTACTAAATCTCTTGTCTCTATATATTTTTCATAATGATTTCTTTCAATAAGAATTTGTCTAAATCTAGATGCTTCTGATTTGTAACCACCTTTATAATCTGACATAAATTGACTCCTATTGAAAGTTAGCTGACCGTGCTTCTGTTCCCAAGTGACGGCCACAACTCGGCTATATCTTACGCAGCTATTGCGTATGCATATGCGGGTGTATAATCGTTATTATTTGCGATTATGTTTAATCGAAACCTCTTTCTCTGACATCACAACTAATCGAATTCTATTACAGCCCCATCAACAATTCACAAAATGTGATAGTGAACTCTTGGTGGAGCTGACCGGAATCGCACCGGTGTCTTACCTGCTATTCAGAAACTTCAACAGCTTCAATACTATTTAGTTCGTACAATTTCTTGGCTTCCCAAATTTTGTCAATCCAATCATCACGTTTCTCTACAAACAATTGTGGTGCTTCATTTTCGACTGCCATAATTATTACTACTTGTGGTACAGGAATTTTTGTGAGTTCTTCGTATGCAACTCCATAAAATGCACCTTGAGCAAAATAACTTTCACACCACTCTTTCTTCTTTGTCTTATTACTTGTCTTATAATCTATTATCGATAACGTACCATCAAACTCTGCAATTAAATCTGTTCTTCCTGCGATCCCAAAATGATCTGAATATAATGCTAATTCAACTCCGTGAACGTTATCGATTCTTTCAAAGAACGGTTCAATCGTTTTGAATAATTCAATAATGTTGTACGTTTTCGTATCGAGAAATCCTT
>VTLG01010967.1_pt1 | contig 56530 bp, 70 predicted proteins | sample 4694571 | NCBI WGS metagenome assembly VTLG01 (sample SAMN12604809, study PRJNA352737) | marine metagenome | biome: ENVO:00000447; feature: ENVO:00000209|ENVO:00000569|ENVO:01000036; material: ENVO:00002151; isolation source: viral sequences binned using virsorter ... | reverse complement strand
GAACTCTATGCAGTTTAACTTAGACCAGTTGAATGTTGGTAAAGATGCGTTCATAGCTAAACTTCGAGAAGCTCTTGAAGAGAAACCTGAAGACGAGGAAGCTGAAGCGTAGGTTATGATTATAAGAAGGTGTAGTCAAGGTCATCGAGTTAGGTTGCATCGCAACACTACTCCCAATGCTGTTCGTCAAAAGACATATGCAGACGGAACTGTCGAAACCTTGACTTATCCTTCATCTGGTTATGATTACTTTGTAGAAGTAGATGGAACTGTTGTAAGACGTTCAGATAGTTTTAAAAATATAGAAGAATACTATGTTGATGAATGTGCTAAAAAGCATGGAGATGGACATGGTAGGGTACTTATTGGTAAGCATCAATTAGTTAATGGTGTCGCTACAAGTCAAGAAGATTATCCTACAGATGCAAATACAAAAGCAGAAATAAAAGATTTTTATGATAAACGAGGCATTAGTTATAGCTCTAGTGAAACTAAAGATGAATTACTATCTAGGATTACTATAAAATCTAGTGCAAATGGCGAAATAACATCTAAACATATAAAATGACATTATTAGAACAATATAAAAAACAAATGGTAGAAAAACCTAGGCCCGTAGAAGTAATTGCCCATGTTCCAGAATTATCTAAATTAATAGAATTATTGTATATGCAAATGAAAAAAGAAAAACAACAAAATGAAGGACAGCCAATGGTTGAAATTTTAGGACAACCATATATGCAAACAAGGTCTTGGTATAATCCAGGTCAAGGCATAAAACAATCAGCGGCTGTAGAATAGGAGAAATTATGAAAAATCCATTAGCAACATTTTACGGATGGCAGGTTAGTTCAGGGGCATTAGATGGTTGGACATCTTATCATATAGCAGCTGGAGCATTTCTTTGTAAAATATTTCAATGGTTAGAGTGGTCTGACTTTTGGTGTGTTATGGGAGTATTTATTATTGGTGTTCTGTGGGAGATATTTGAGTGGGTTGTAGAAAATTGGAGACCTTATGGAACAAAAAATAAATGGATGATTAATACATTATCAGATTTATTTGTTGAGACTGCTATGGCGTGGTGGATGGTGATTTGAAATCTAATGAGAAAAAATTATTATTTTGGTGGATAGTTATGTTATTAATGATATTAGGAATCATTACTACTGTTACTGGCTGTAAGAGTGGTTGGTCTGTAGGTGGATTGCAAATATCTCCATCTGATTCTATTCATATAGATTATTTAGTAATAATAGACCAAGATAGTACCCAACACTGGTACGAACCTAGTATTGAAATAGGAGATAATTACTGCTATAAACACCATATTTGGGAAGATGTGAGAAGGAAAAGTGAGTGAGAAACCAAAGACAGCGCGCAGTTACAGGACGGGAATTATTGATGATAATTTTTCCCTACATATTAACATCAAGTGGCTTGGTCAGTTGTTTGTGGCTGTCGCTGGTATTGTGTATGGATACTTACAGATTACGAATCGCATTGCAGAACTTGAGCGAGGAATGGAACTTGCTACTGCCAGCATTGAAGAACTTGTAAATAAACATATGCTAGAAGAACAAAAAACAAGAGAAGAAATGGAAGAACGTATATCCTTCTTTGAAAAAGAATTAAATTTAAATCCATTTAGTTGGAAGAGAAAAAAGAAATGACATCTGAAGTAATAACATTAATACAAGAGTTAGGATTTCCAGTTGCAATTAGTATTGGATTGGGTTTTGCCTTATATAGTGTAGTAAGATTTATTTTAAAGGAAAAAGTAGAAGATACTTTAAAAAGGTTTGATGAAAAACATGAAAACTTGCAACATAGGTTAGATATAATTATGGATGAGATGGGTAAGTTGAAAAAGTGGAACGCAGAAATTAAATCTGATTTAAAAGTTTATATTGATATGACAATGAGAAATAAATAATGCCAATGCCTTTTCATTGTATAGAATGTGACAAGCCAATACAACAAGCATTGAATGGTATTTGTGATGATTGCAAACAAGAAGAAGAATAATGGATTTATGTTGTATAGATTTAGTATTTTTAATAGTATGGATAATTGTAATATCGAGTTAATATGGAACAATCATTTATAGAATTATATGCAGAATACGGAGCAATGGGAATCGTTGTGGCTTTATTTGTATATGGTTATATTAAACAAAGTAAAAGAGCTGATGAACAAGCAGAAGCACTCGAAGCTTTAAAAGTTGAAAACAAAGGACAAAGTAATGACATTTCTAATATTGAATCTATCTTATTAAAACTTTTAGATAGATGGAATAATTCAGATTCAACTAGAGATAGAAGACATGAAGAAATGGTTCGTGAATTAAATGATTTATCAGATGTAATGATGGAAGTAAAAGGTTCTGTTAGCAGAATAAATGGAAAACACTAATGAAATTAAATACAAATATATCAATTGAAAATATTGTAACTATTATAGCTCTTGTTTGTTCAATGATTCTTGCATTTGGATTTATACAATATGATGTTGATATGATTAAAAGAAACTTAGAATTAAAAGTTGATAAAAAAGAAGTAGCAGCAGATAGAAATCTAATTACATATAAATTAGATGTTATCACTGCTGAAATTGCTGAGATGAAAAAATCTTTAGAACAAATAAAAGGAGAAATACATGGACTTCGTAAGTGATTGGTTAAGTTGGTCAAATCTATTTTATATGATTGGACTAGGTATAGCTGGTTATGCTACATCTGTAACTGTTAAAAACAGAAACATTGTTGTACAAATCGGTGAATTAGTTAAAGCTTTAGAGGATGGTATGCGTGACAAAAAATTAACTAAAGCAGAAAAAGATAAAGTTATGAAGGAAGCCTTAGATGTTGCTAAAGCTGTAATTCAAAGCAAATGGAAATTGTGGGGTTAATATGCCAAAAGTAGGTAAAAAAAAGTTTCCTTATACTAAAAAGGGGAAACAAGATGCTAAAAAACATGCTAAAAAGAGAGGCAAAAAGGTATCTTATAAACGTAAGAAATACTAATGCCAAAACAAACTCACATATATAGAGATTTCTCTGGTGGGGAAAATACATCTGCTAGTCCTAGAGTAATAAAGCAAAACGAACTTCAGTTGGTATCTGGAGCAATGGTTGATGAGATGGGATATTTAAGTAGTTTTTATCCCCCTCAAAAAGCAAGCGCTACTGCCAATTTAAAAGACTTTACATATACTGTTTCGCCTGGTAGAGGTATTTTTTATTTTAAATCTGATTATTCTTATGTATCAGGTGGAAATACAGCTGATGATGGCCCATATCATTATATTATGATAATAGACAGGGCAACTGGTAGTATATCTATAACTGATGGAACTACTAAAACAGAAATAGCTGATATAAATATACTTACTCCAGATTTTTATGTTCATAATAATATTGTAAGAATAGGATGTACTGTTGGTAATGGTAGTTCTGGTGGTCAAAAGTGGTTCGGGCCTATAGGAACATCATCGGCTAAAACATTATTAGGTCATGTATATACATTAAGATGGTCTATAATTGACAATGCATTAAGAGCTCCATTTTGGGGATTAGTTGGTAGGTGTCATGGAGATACGCATACAATGGATGATGTTCAGAGCATTAATGCTGTTGCTAAAACAGATTTAGCAGGTACAGCTACTATTCAAAGTAATAGTGGTGTTGTTCAGTTTAATGCATCGAGTCATGGAATGTTAGATGGTGATACAGTTATTATATCTAATAGTGAATACTATTCTGGTTCTCATACAGTTGCTAATAAAGGAACTCATACTTTTGAAATAAGTAAAGCGTGGTTAGGTGTTGCTACTGGGGAAACTCCAGAATGGAGAAGAAAAGGTGAACCTGCGTGGTTTGCTGGGTGGCAAGGAACAAGTGCCAGTCCAATTGAACATCCTAGCGTAGCTCAAGGAGAAGCAAGTGACCACAATTATATTGTTTGGAATGCTGATGGTTCAAATGATGAAATAAGAGAAATAACATCTGCTGCTGATAATGATTTAACAATAGCAGCTGGCACAAGTACAACATCAACATTTCAAGTTTATCCACCTATAGGAACTTTTGATTATCCTATGGGGATGAATCTTGATATTTACCAAAGCTATGGTAGTGATAAAGGAGCTTGGCCTCCAGGAGAATATGAGTTTGGACAATCTCTTGTATATGAAGGTAACCAAGAATCTTTAATAAGAAAATTATTTGGAGATAATGTTACTATAGATGCTAATGAAGTATTATATGTAAGAGTATTAACTTGTGGTATATATATGGCAAGTACCACTATTGGAGCTTATCATACAGCTGCTGTAACATCAGATATAGACCCTAGATTAATAGGTGGAAGAGTTTATGCTAGAAAAGCAGGAACTGGAGATAATTGGATATTATTAGTTGATGCAGATTTTAGAGTTAGTGGAAGTGGTAGTGGTGGTGGTACAAGATTAAATTTAACAGACCCTCTTGATAGTTGGAATTATAGAGATGCAGGAGCAGTAACATCTACTTTGTGGGATACTAGCGGAGCATCTACTCATGATATAAAAGACAATATAGCAAGGTGGAGAGGGTTTTATAGCACTCAATATACAATTAATTCTCCAAGTCCTTTTACTTATGAAGCAATAAATGGTTTTTCACAAGATGAACCTTCATTATCTTTTGGAGCATATCAGACTGAAGCAAAATATAAAACTTCTGTATTATGTAATAGTAGGGTGTTCGTAGCAAATGTTACTTATTATGATACTAGAAATCAATCTGCAAATTTAACAAAAATGGGAGATGCTATATTATATAGCCCTCCTAATAAAATGGATACATTTCCGCCTTCCAATAGATTAGATATTGCAGAAGGAGATGGAGATGAATTTACTTGTTTAATGGAATCTGGTGGAATGTTACTTGCGTTTAAAGAAAGTACACTATATATAGTAGATGTTAAAAATCCAAATCCAGCAGGATGGAGATTGCAAGGTAAGTTTGATGGGTTGGGAATTAAAGATACTCATTCAGCAGTTAAGATACAATCTGCTGTTGCATTTGCAAACAATTATGGTTGTTGGATATATGACAATAATCAGTTAAAAGATTTAATACAAGGTAAAATATCTGTTAATCAATGGCAAAATTGGACAAGAAATAAATTTAGAAAATTTGAATTTTCTGGAACTGCTACAGCAACAAATGCTGACCACTTAGAAGACAGCGGTGGAACTTTTGGAGCTCGTAGGTCAAATATAATTATTGGAGACACAGTTGTTAATACAACTGACAATACAACTGCTAATATAACTGCAATTGATAGTGATACTGTTGTTTCTTTAGATGATAATATAATGGCTAGTGGAGAAAACTATTATATAGAATCAGATACTTTTGGGCCTAATGTAGGATATGATAATATATCTAAAAAACTTATTATTGTAAATGATTGTCAAAGTGTTTCTGATTCTCCTAGATTTTATGATTTAATAACAGGAGCGTGGACTAGGGGATGGGATAATGCTCCAGATAGAACAGGAGCTGCTTTAAAAACTGGTGTTGCATACTTTATGAATGGAACTGAAGCCTCTGATTGGGATTCAGTAAATAATTCATGGACTAATTTTGTTACTATTCCAGAGTCAAGCTATATAGATACTAGAGGTCATAATTCATCTGGAGCGGGTGCTGTTGTTTATATAGATGAAAATATGAATGGATTTACAGATGATACAGTTGATACAAATCATTCAGCTGGAAGTGGCTCAACTTTTGGGAGCAATCCTAGAATATTACAAATGGATAGCACATCTAGATTAACAGTTGGAATGACTGTTTATGGAATAGGATTAGATGGTGGTAGTGCTACTATTACTCAAATAGATTCAGGTACTTTATTTAGAATAGATGAAGATACAACAGCAACAAATTCCAATCAAACATTTAGATTTCATGGATTGAAAGATTTAAGGTGGTTTGCTATAAAGCAAAAAGTTGTTGATTATTCTGTTGCTGAAACCGCTGGTAGTGCAAATGCAAATAGAACTAGGTATAATATAGTAACTAGGGATGAAGATTTTGGAGCTCCTAATAATATTAAAAAGATTTATGGTATTTCAGTTGATTACATTACAGAAACTGGAGATGAAAATTTTGCTTTTGATATTAGGTATCAAATAAATGGAGGATTAGTAACAAGCGATATTGGAAGAGAATGGTTAGTTTTAGATTCTACAAATTTTATATCTGCAAATGATGATGGAGTTGGAACTGCTCAAGGTAACTCTATTAACACATATGAAATACGTTATCCAGAGTTTTCTGTAAATGCATATCAAAGTCCTTTAAAATGTTATAGTATAGCATTGCAAATAAATAATAAAAATGAAGAAGCGGCTAATTCAGAAAGACAATATTTTAAAATTGTAAGTATTTCTATAAAATATAGAATAATTGGAAAAACATCGCAAACAGATACTAGCGCATTTGATACAGATACAATGGTACAATCATCATCTTAATATGCCAGATATTATAAGACATAAACAAGTATCATTAAATGATTTGCAAGAAGGTGAATATGTTATTAATGAATTTGGTGGTAAGGTAAAAGGTATATTAAAACTTAATGGAAAACTTCATAGCACATCATTTGAAGAAGAATCAAATAAATCGCCTTTGAAATCTGACCAAAGTGACATAATTATTAATGATGGAATGACTGACAGAGTTATTATAGGAGATATAGGAAAAACTAAAGATGGTAAATTATATGGAATGAAAGTTTCTACACCGGGCCACAATGTTAGGTTTGCTGCTGAAAATAAATTATTAATAAATACTGCAAAGAATTTTTTATGGCCTTCATTTAGAGTTTATATAGAAGATTCACAAGTTTGGGGGACAGGAGCATATGCTAAAGTTCAATTTGAATCTAAAAATCATGCTCAAAGTCTTGATGAATATGATAATAATTCAGACATTGATTATACTAATGATTGGTTTGCAGTTCCTTATGATGGAATATATCATTTTAATACTAGCCTTCTTTATGAAGATGCACATTCTGCCGAAGTAGACGCTGGAGAGAATATTAATCAACTTTTATATGTTGATTCTAATGAAAGCGGAACATATGTTAATTCAGATGACCAAGTAATTTTACATACACTTGAAACACATCATGCTGATTTGCTTGCTACAAATTATTGGACTACACATATGTCAGGTGAAGCTAAGTTATCTGCTGGTGATAAAGTTCAATGGGCAATTTATAATAATTGTGGAGCAAATATTGAACCATATAACCAAGCTACAAACGACACTAAATACAATATGTTTACAGGACATTTAGTTACTTTAACATAGTTGTATTATAATGTATATAGCAATAAATTTTAAATGTATTTTCACAATATAGAATATGGCTACTGAAAGAAAAAAAAGACAAGCTCAAAAATCCACAGTTGATACTTCTAAGTTAAAAGAATTTGCATCTAAACATGGTGGTGGTGAATCTAAAGGAGCAAGAAGACTTAGAATGGCTAAATCTGTAAAGGATGAAGCTAGTAAAATACAATCTCAAATATCAAGAGAGCAAGAAAAAGCACAGAAAAAAAGTCTTTGGTCTAGTATAGGTGGAGCATTATTTGGATTAGCTGCTGGTGTAGCAACTGGTGGAGCATCTTGGGCTGTACAAGGAGCTGCTGTAGGTGCTGGTACATATTTAGGCGCTCATGGTGGTAAAAAACTTGCTGAAACTGAAGGGGGAGCTAAAAGAGAAAAAATTAAATCAGATTTATGGTATACCCCAGAAGCTGAAAAACAAAACTTAGCATTTGATGATTATGAAAAAGAATTAAATAAAAGTATTCAAGATAGAGCATTAGCATCTGGTTTATTAACAGCAGCAGTAGCTGGTGGTGGAAAACTTGTAGAAAAAATAAAAGAAGCTAAGGCAGCAAAAGCTGCTAAACAATTAGCAGAAGCTAAAGAAGCTCTGGGAATCCCCAAAGCGTTAGAAGAGGCAAAAGAAGGTTATGAATACATTATGTCGTCTGGAGCTGCAGATGCTTCAGGTACATCAATAACTTCAACCACAGGTGTAACTAAGCCAAAAACAGTTCAAGAAGGCATGGAAATGTTAAAAGGATATACTGAAGAATATAGTGGGGTTTCAAAATCTGTATTACCATCTAAATCTGGATTACCATCTGACATATCTGTTGCATCTGGGTATGATAAAATATCAATAGATAAATCTTTAGGTAAAAAAAGATATATGATTTCAGATGCTTTATCAGAGTCAGTTGGATTTGGAGAAGAAATTGTTGAAGATTTAGCACTTAAAAGAGCCCCTTTAAGCACATCAATAAAAAGTCAATTTGCAGCTGCTACTCCACTTACAGCAGAGGCGGCTCCAACAATGATGGATGCTTATATGACTGGATTAAAAGGAATGGCATCAGATTATGCACAAAAGTCTATATTAGCAAGTGGGGCTATGGGAATATATGGGTATAGACCTGAATTACAATCTTTAAGACCAATTCAAATGATGACACCTACATATCAAACACGACAAAGAACTAGGACTGCATAATGTCTAGAAATATGAATTTAGACGAACTCTTTTGGGGGATTGAAGAATATAAAGATTTTGCTCCTACATACGATGATTGGAAAGAAAAATATATTCAACAAGATTATGATTATGCTGGGCAAGAATACGGATTAGCAGGTGAGTTATACGGAATGGCTCAAGATAGAGCTACGTTTGAAAGGGCTCAAAGAGGACAAAGAAGAGAAGGAGCCGCTACAAATCTTCAAAGACAATTAACTGGTATGGGTATGCAAATGGGTAGTACACTTGCACAGGCTCAAGAATCTGCGTATGATATATTTGGACAAGGAGAAGAAGTGGCATCTGGTGGATTGGGAACTAGAAGTGGATTAACAAGAAGAGCAATGAGAGGAATTGAACAAAGTGCTGAAAGAGGATTAGCAGGACAAGCAATGTCTGGGTTACAAGCAAAATCTCAATATGAAAGCACACTTGCAGACTTAGCTGCTGGAGCATTTGGCTCTGCTCAACAATTACAACAAGCAGGTATAAGTTATGAATCTGCTGGAATTTCTTATGATAGAGCTGCTACAGAAAGAAATAGAGCAATGGAATCACTTGTATATGATTATGAAGATGAAATGTATGATTACTTATTACAATTAGGTTCAATGGATATATGGGCAAGTGATAGAAATCCTAATGTAGATTACGGAACTGGACAAAGTGGGCAAACAACTGGGGATGAATTTGACCCTAATGCAAATCCAGAAGGTGGAGGTCAAAACTTAGGTGGTTGGAATAATACAGGTATGTCGTATGAAGAGTGGTTAAACATATATGGTGGTGGAGATAAAAACACAGGCGGTGGTAGTGGAAGCACTGTACCGAGAACAGGCCCGTAATGTCATACGAAGGAATACAAATACCAAAAATTTATGAAGCTCAAATGCCATCTACTGGTGGGGGAGCTTGGGATTTAGCTGAAAGACTTATTCCTACAATGTTTAGTGCATATATAAGAGGTATGCAAAATGAAGAAGTAAATCAATTAAGAGCTGATACTACTATGTATAGTTCTATAGCAAATTCAGCTCAACATTATTTAGAACCAGAACCTATTGAAGATTTAATTCAGCAATTAACCCTAGAAAGAGACAATCAAGTTAAAAGCGGTGATTCAGTTAGAGCTAATTATTTAAATGCAAATATAGCAGCTATGCAACCGTGGTTAACAACTCGTAAAAAACAAAAAGATGCTAGAGGATTAATTAATAACATGGAAAAAGAAATGGATGCTTTAGAGAATACTGCTGGTTATGAAGGAAAAGCATTAAACTTATTAAATGATATGCTTGAAAATTTAAATGAGTATGAACCATATTTTAATACTAGAATGGTTAAAGATATAAATGAAGAGCAAAAAGAATTAAATGATAGACTATCTGTTCTAAGTATATTAAGAGATATGGATGATAATAATTTATTAGAAGAAGAAGTAGAGGGAATACAAATTAGTAGAGCTAAATATCCAAATGAAGAAAGCTATCTTAAAGCAAAACAAGCTGTAGATTTACTGCAAATAGCAGTTCAAGGTAATCAAGTTGATAGTAAACTACTTAATCGTGGATTAATATTACACAATCAATCATTAAGTGAATTTGGAGTAGCAAGTTCTGAACAAGCTAGAGTGAAAAAAGATTTACACATTGCTGTTGTTGGCAATTTAGATAGACAATTAATGGCTTTAGAAAATAAATATGTAACTCCTAAAGGAGAAAATCCTGATTTTTATTTAGACGATACTATTATACAATCAGGTCTTATTCCAGATTTAAGAAAACAATTAAACATAACTGGAACTGGTGTTGACTCTAGAACATTAAAATTAATTAGAAACTATGCATTAGGTAATGTTGCTAAAGTTCTTGAAAATACAAGTGGAGTACCTGACGAAATACAAGAAAGAATTACTAGGTGGACTAAAGCAGGTAAACCTATGGGGCCACAAGGTGATATATTAATGGATGATATAGAAGAATACTTAGGATACTATAAGCCAACTTCAATAATTAAAAGAGAGTCTGTATTAGATGATTTTAATTTTCCAGGCACAGGTGGTAGAGAAACAAACGCAGAACAATTTGTTCTTGGATATTTAGATTTTCTAAAGTCTCTTCAAGAATCTTCTAATGAATTATATGATTTATGGGGATGGGGAAGAGAACAAAAAACTTCTTCTATGGGACAGACAAGACACCATTCTTCTGTATCTGCTTATTTGGGAGGAACTCCTTAACAAAAATTTAATTACTCAGTAGTAAATGTATATACGAGAGTTAATCTATGCAACCGTTACCTTATTATCAACTAGCTAAAAACTGGCAAGAAAATCTTCCAGACTTGTGGAACGATTCTGGAATATATGATTTAAGATATTCTGATGCCGATGGAAACTTTACAAGACCTTATCCAGAAGCAACAATTGATAGTCTGTCTGTTGAAGAACTACCAGTTATAAAACACAGAATAGATAATATTATAGCAGCTTATCCAGAGCTAAAAAAATATTCTTTAGAACACCAACCAGATTATGAATCTACAATAGGAGAAAGATTTTATTATGGTGGGGTTGACCCTATATGGAATAGAGGAGTAGAGGGAGTTCAATCTGCTTTATCTTCTGGACTTGGACAACTTTATAGTAAAGATATTTATAGTGCAAATGAATTTGATAATCTTATTAATAATTATACTGATTATCATAAAGACCGAAAAAACTGGATAGACAAAGGGTATATAACAGATGAAGACGAAATTGCTAAAATAGAAGATTTAGGCAGTTGGTTAGAAAAAGTACCAGACATTACTGAAAGAATTAAAGAAGGGGATAAAGAATATGTAAAGTTAAATGAATTTATTCCTTATTCATATGATACAAAATATACACATAAAGAATTTGAAGGATTAGTTGGTACACCTGTTGTTGAAAGGAGAATGACTGATAAACAAGCAAGGTCTAAAACACTTAATCCCATTGAAGAAGCATTAAAAGAAAGCGCTGATTGGCTTCATAATGCGTCTAGAGAAAGAGCTAAACAATGGTTAAAAGAAAGAGAAGGAGATATTAGATTTAGTGCTTATCAAGACCATATGAGTGGTAAACCCGCTGGATTTTTTGCAAACTTTGTACCAAATGAGTATTGGTTAGACACTCTTTTTGGATTAGTTCCTTCTGCTTTAGCTGTTTTAGGTGGAGCTGCAACTGGTGTCGCTACTGCAAAAATTGCTGGCCCAGCTGCTGGTGTAAAAGTTGGGACAGCTGTTACTTTAGGATTAATGACTCCGATGGAAGCCACTGGTGAATATCAAGAAGCATATGAATATGCATTAAAAAAATATGGCGATGAAGACGTAGCTAAAGAAATTGCTAGAAACGCAACAGCTACTTATTTATCTATTATGGCTGCTACAGAATTGCTTCCAACTGGTAGATTAATGAAAATGGCTATGCCGGCAAAAGCTGCTAGAGTAACCGCGCAAGGATTAAATAAAAGTATTTATCAAAAAATATTGCATGACCCTAACTTGGGAAGTATAATGCATCAAGTAGGAGGAACAAAAGGAAGAAGATTTGCCTTTCACCTTCAAAATGCTACAAAGCAGGCTTTTCTTGAAGGAATGCAAGAGTTTACGCAATACTTAGGTTCAGTTGCAGTTCAAAGTGGATATAAAGATGAAACATTTTCAGATATATATGACCCTTCAGAAGCTGCTTCATCAATGTTAGGTGGTATAATGTTTGGTGGTATACTTGGAGGTGGTGCTTCTGCTTACGGTGGTAAAGATGCATTTAAATTAGCTCAAGCCAAATTAATAGGTGAAGAAATAACTCAATATGGTGAAATATCTCCAGAAGAAATAGTTGGCATTAGAAATATAGTTGTAGATGGCGAAACAGTTGGAGAAGTTGTTACTAAGGATATGTTGGAAAAAGAAGAAGCTGATGCTAAGAAAAAAGAATACACAGGAAAGCCACTATATAGACAATTACCAACAGAGCAACAAGAAACAGATATTGTTCTTAGAAAAGCAGAACCATCATTAAGTGGGTTTGTATCTGAATTATTAAGTCCTAGAAAAGCAGGTAGAGCTGCTGTACCTAGAGAAGAGATAGAAGATAAAAAATTAAAAACACTTGTTAATAAACTAGATAAGTTCGGGCCTGGTAGGCAAGCAGAAAAATTAGTAGCTACATTACAACAAGGTGGTAAAGACTTTGTTGATTCTTTAGAACCTGAACAAAGAGATAAAATTAATAGTGTATTAAAAGGTGCTATTGGAAATATAAACAAAGACGTTCTTGATGTTGTAAAAAATCCAGATAATTTAATAGAAGATGTATTAGCAGGTAAAATATCCATTGATTATGAAATTGATAAAGGTTCTGGTAAGATTGCTACACCACATAGAAAAACAGCATTAACTATAAAAGATAAAGGATATGTATCAGACTTAACAAAAGACTATGAACAACAATTAATAGATGAGTTTGGAAAGACTCCAAGTGCTAAACAAGCTTCTGGGTGGTTTTCTAGAAATCTTCGATTAGATATTAGTGAAGATATGCTTAAAGAAGAGATTCAAAAAGATATAGAAAAACAAATTACTCAACCAAGCAAAGAAGAAATAGCAAAGTCTTTACAATCAGAAGCCTTTAAAGAATTTGCAGACCAAACATTTGCAAAGTTAGAAGGTGATAATATAGTAGATGAAAAAGGCAATTTAGAAAAAGGAGCTAAAGGTCTTACAGCTATGGTTGTTAACGAAGACAGATACAAAGGTAAATACACTGGTCAAATTGGTGAGGTAGTAAAATTTGATAAAGGTGCTAATAAAGTATTAATGAAAATGCCAGATGGCAAGTCATTAGCTTTTAGTGTTGGTACTGATATTGCTTTAACTCCAGAATCTGCTGAAGAGAAAGGTGTTACTGTTACTGCTCCAATTGAAGAAACAGATATAAAAGAAGATGTAAAAGCAGTTGATAAAAAAATATCTCAAGGAGTAGAAGAGGTATTACGACTTAGAGATGAAGTTGATAGAGGTGCTAAAGAAGCAGAAAAAGCACGAGTTGAAAGAAAAACACCTCCAGATATAATTCCATTTGTTAAAATGCAAAAACAACTATCAACTATGCTTAAAGACCCAAATATTATAAAAGAATTAAAGGCCCGTGGTGAGTTAGCATCTGTTCAAGAGTTTATTGAAGAAGACAAACCATCTCCACCCCCAACAGAACCAAAAGATGCAGAAAGTCAAGCTAAAAAAAGATTTCATGAAGTTGGAGAAAGATATGATAAAGATTCTCCTGTGGCAACTAAGAAAGTTATTGAAAAAGCAATGAAAGATATTATGGGGCCACATGCTCCAGATGTTGAATCTGTTCTTGTAGATGAAATAAATAATAATCCAAAAGTTATAGGTTCTTATGTTGATGGTATGTTGCAATTTGTATTGGGTGAGGCTACTGAACAGACAGCAGTCCATGAACCAGTTCATTGGTTTTTAAATAGAATACTTACTCAAGAAGAATATGCTTTCTTAGCAGAAGAGTTTAAGGGCAAAGATAATATAGAAACAGAAGAGAATATGGCTGATGCAGCTACTCAATTCTATTTTGATAGTAAAACATTTGTTGGAAAAATAAAGAACATACTAAAGAGATTTTGGAAAGCAGTACAAGCATTTTTTGATAGTTCAATAAATGATGAAATGACTGTGTTTGATTTGTTTAGTAGAATAGGTAGAGACTTTGAGGAAAAAGTATATAAAGACAATTTTGATGCTTTAAATATTAATACATCATTGGTTGAATTAAATACAAGCCAAATGACTAAAATAGAATCACCAGAAGCAGATGTAAAAACATATAATGATTTATTTAAAAAACCCAAGAGTGAATACACTCCAAGAGATAGAGAAATATTTAGACATATTCATAGCGATTTACCAACAATAAGAAGCTCTTCTAGTTTACCAAAGTTACCTATAAATCAAAATGTTCTTAAACAAGCAATGGATACTCCATTTGCTTATAGATTTGTAGAAAATATATTAAAAATGGGAAACAAAATAAGTCTATCTCAACCATTTCCAACTAAAGGTATTTCTAAATATGAAAAATATGCTGTTGATAGATTATATAATGATATTATAGAAGATGCTGAATTTGAAGATAAAAAATCAATTGATACTGAAGACCTTGTAGATAGGTATGAAAATTATATAGAACTAGAATTTCCTCTTAATTCTTATATGGTAAGATACCAAAAAGATAATTTAGATAAAGATGGAATGGCTTTTCCTACGCTTTATAACAAATTTATTAGTAAAGATGTAACAAAAGTTTATTCTGAAAGAATTATGACTACTGATGATAATTTTTATTTAGGACAACAACATGGATTTTATTTAGAAGGAACGATGGGTGAAATGCCAACAGGAGCTCCAGTTCAAAAAATTAATGGATATGGATGGTTTGTTTATGTTGAGCATGATGTTGCAAAAGGTTCGATTCAAATACCTCCAATAAAGCTGTCAATAATGTATGAAATACAAAGAGATATTGACAAAATGCTTATAAAGAAAAAAGAACCGCAAGAACAAATTGAACCTACAATAAAAGGATATACAAAAAAGGAAATAGAAAGAATAGAAAAAGGAGAAGTAATAACAACAGGTAAACAAATTACTTCATTACTGGAAAACTACGTTGGTATTGTTGAAAAAAGGATTCAAACATCAATGCAATTTGCTGGGGAAGAAGGATTAAGAAATTTTATAAAAAGACCTCTTACATATACATCGCCTGAATGGCCAGATATAGTCAGAGCAATTAAAAGTCCAACACTTGATGGTGTTGATATTGATATGATTATTAAGAAATCTGGATATAAAAATAAAATCAAAACTTTTTTATTTGAAGAAAATAAAGATGCACCATCTAAAAAACAATATTATAGGGGGTATGTTGCAGAATTAAAAAACGATTTAGATTTATTAAAAGAGAATGTTAAACAATCAACTAGGCACGCTGTTGCTGAAAGATTAGATACATCTCTTAGATGGCAGGTTGCTGGTTTGGTTAAAGAAGAATCAGAAAAACCTTACCATATTGCTAAATTAGGTCGAGAAGTTACAAGTCAACCAGACTATATTTATTGGGATGGGAAATATGCTCCAGACGTTGTAGCTGATAAAATATTAGATGCTCTATCTCCATACTTATCAGAGCATGGTAAATTGTATAAAAATGGGTTGAAGGATTTTACTAAAAAACTTGCTATTGGTACTTTACCTGGCGAAAAGGGGAAAGAACAACGACTTGCAAATCATCGAAAGTTTAATGGAATAAAAAATGATTTAAAATTTTCTAGAATATTATATCCATCGGGTGTTAATTATGAGAAACTTAAAGGTATGACTATTGCTCGACCTGAAGAATTTGAAGAAATTCCAGATACTGCTCTTGTATCTTTGCCGATGGATAAAAACAAAAGAATATTAGCAGTAAAACAAATATTAACTAAAATAGGAATTAAACCTCAAGCAATAAAAAGACTTATTTCTCAGTTAGATAAATATGATAATTATTCAAATAAATTTAAAAATAAAGATGAACATTCAAAGGGAAACAAAGATGAAACTTTACAATTTAAAGAACCCGAGTGGATAAAAGTCGATGGAAATTATATTCAAAGAAAGTTTGTAAATCCAGAAATGACTGATGATGTAAGTTTGTCAAGAACTATTTTAACTGGATTGCTCCAAATGGAAAAATTTTTAAGAGCAATGGCTTATGATAGAGACCTAAATACAGTTTCTCATATAGGTAAAGAAACAAATTCAGGAATGTATCCTGACCATAACATTTCACAATATGACGCATTTCATGAACAGTCCGTTGAAGATAGATTAAAATCGGAAAAATCGGATATAGAAGCAGGAGATTTAAAACAGCAAAGAAGAAATCTTATGTATGTGATTAATAGAGAAATCGGTTTAAAACAAAAACAAAAACAATCTGTAGACCGCAATATTTCAATCACCAAAAGAAGAATAAAAGCATTAGAGTCTAGATATAGTTTATTTAAAAGGGATTCTAAAAATATTGACCAAGCTATTGATTCGTGGGTTAATGAAGGAAATAGGCAATTAAGAGGGCTTTTAAAAGATAAACATACTTTAGGATTATTAGCAGAATATGATTCAACAATGCTTGAATCTATAAATAAAATTAAATTAATGGCTGAGACAAAACAAGACCCTCAGACAGAAAGATTTTTAAATGAAGCAAAGACATTTAGACAAAAACAAGTATATACATATATATTAAAAGCAAAAGACAGAGGAATTTCCTTTGCTGGTTTTGGGGGAGCAAAAGCACATTCAAAACTTGAAGCTCAACTTGATAAATTTGAATCCACTTCTAGATTATATTTAAATGATTTTGAATTAAATGACCCACACAGAGTTAAAACATATGAAGAATATCAAATGAAAAAGGTTGGTGATGGTGGAAACTTAGCATTTGTTGATAAGGTTTTTGGATTAAAAGAAGGAAATCATTTAAAAACAGATGATATGCTTTTAAAAGAACTTCGTTCAATGGTTCAAGGAGAAATTATTAATTTACCAAATGAAAAAGAATTAAGAAAACTTTATGGGAAAAAACCTACAATTTCTGATTTAGATTACGAAATAACTGATGAATTTGAAAAAGCTGCTATGGAAGCAACTTTGGAATCAATGGCAAAAGAATCTAATGAGTATTCTATTACTAGCAAAAAAACAAGTATTACAAAAGAAATTACAGAACAACAAGCATTGTCTTATTATAGGGATGCTCCTGTTCTAGGCCCGATATGGCAAGATATAAAAAAGGTTTTAAATAGTTTAAATCTTTCTTATGAAGAAAAAAATTATTCAGAATTAGATGCACCTATTGTTGTTAGTTTTTTACCAGAAGATTTACATTTTAAAATTCCAAGATTCCATGAAAAACCAAATAATCTTTCAGATAAAAAATCTCCTCGTGAACATGAATATGTAAATGATGGAGAAAATGTAGATGAACTTTTAAGAATAACTGGCAGAGAATCTGAGTCTGGAAAAAGAGAATCAGTAAGATATTACATATCTAAAGCTGCTAATGATGTTTTAAATGGATTAAATCAAATAAGCAAGATTACTCAAAAAGGAGCTGTTACTCCGACTGGTAACTTGTGGGATGAATCTGCTTATAATAAATCAAAAGAACATTTTGAAAGTGCTTATGATAATTTAAAAAATGCATATAGTATATCTTTAGAAGATTTTGTAAAGGCTATGTTTAGAGCTTTAAAGAAAATACCTTCAGAGTTTAGAGATAGAGTAAGAGAGTTTTTATTAAAGTGGGCTAGAGAAAAAGATTCTGGAATAGATAACAAAGTTAATACTAGAAATGCTTCTATAGGTATTATTGAGTTAATGGGATTATCAGGTCGTAAAAGAGCAAGACTATCTAGAGAGCTTATTGATTCTGGAACTATGGATAGAATAGTTGATTCAATACTTAATAGAAGTTCAGAGTCTGATAGTTTATCTAGAGAAGGAACAGAGTTAGAAGATTCTTCAGATGCAGAAGAAGTATCAAATGATTTAGCTTTTTGGACTGAATCTTATGATTTTAGAAATGAACAATTTTTTAATTTCTTAGAAGAGTCTGATTCAAAAGGTTGGTTAACTAAAAAACAAGTTGCTACTTTAATGGAAATTGTATTAACTGGAGATAAAAATCTTTTTATGTCTCATATATTAGGAGAATATAATTTTGCTCCAGATACAATTGAAAAAAGTAATATGGCTCAAAGTTTTTGGGTAAAAAATCAAGAAATTAATAGAATTACTGGTTCAGAAAAACCATCTTGGTGGTATGCTAATTTAGATGAAACTGGAAACAGACCAAAAGGCAGAAGTTCTAAGAAAAAATTAATACCTAAAGTTGGTGGTTCACCTATATATGGTAAAGATATTAGAAGCAATAAAGACTTACCAAGTACATATGTTGTATCATTTGCTGATTGGGCTTTAAAGAAAAATCCCTATATGGGAGAAGAAATAAAAATATCAAGAATATATTTAAATGATATAGTTGATGTTTGGAAAGGCGAAAAAGACGACAGTGGTAGTAAATACTTTGGTAAGCAAGCATGGATTGATTTAGGTAGGGGAAAAGAATCATTAGTTCGTAAATGGGATAATGAATTTGCAGCTGGTGTAAAAGATTCAAAAGGAAATGTAGTTGTAAGAACTGTTGTTGAAATAAAAGCAGGTGGTAGTAATCCTTCTTTTGTTGTTGCTAGAGTTCCAGAATTTGTATTAGAGTTTTCAAATGATATGGAAGCTGTTAAAGGATATTTTGACACAGAAGTTGAAATGGGCAATATGACAAGAGAGATGTCTAAAAACTATATTACTTCTATTAAAGAATCAAATGCAGTTGATGGCGTTGGCAATAGATATGCAGCTGCTCAACATATTACTATGCATGAAGTAATGAAAAGAACACATGGTTCAGAATACTTAATGAGAACAGATGATATATTGCATCACTCTAGAAGAGCTCAAATATCTTATGCAGAAGGAGTTGTTCCAATTGGAGTTGGTTCTCATACGATTAAAATACTAGACCAATCAAAAACATTTATTGTTACTCAAGATGTTTCAAAAGAACCTGAACCAATGGTAGAATATATTGCAGGCTTAGCAGGTAGAAGTAGAAGTGATGGTGCATCTTTAGTTGAAACAGAACACTTAGATAGTATTGCTAAAAGTTTAGGAAGAGAACCAATTCAAGGTGGCACTCCATTAAGAGAAGTAAAAAGTGTTGTTTGGTTTAATAGTAGAGAAGATGATTTTAGTAAAAACAATTATCCTTCTAAAGATTTTAGAGGTTCTGAAGTCTGGGAAGGTGTTCATTATTTAGCATTAAAGCATAATGATTTTGTTATAGATGAGGGATTAAAGTTTGTAGATGCAAATGGAAATGTTCTTGCTTACAGCGTTAAAGAAAACAACCATATAAGAATATATGATGGAGATGATAATAGAATTACTAGATTGTCTACATTAGATGAAGCAAAAGAACCAGATGGTGGTTCTGGAAGTTTTAAATTAAATGGTAGAGTTGCTACCAATGTTCTTACACTACCAGAAGAATCATTGCGTGTTATTAAGATGCCTAATCAAAGACCTAAGAATAGTGCAGCTTTTCCATTTAGTTGGTTAAGTAAATTATATGAACCAGAATTTGAAAATCTAAGATTAGAAATAGAAAAAAGATTATTAAATATTGCAAGAGCAAATGTACAAGCAATGTATGATGCTAGAAAAAACCCAGAAGTAATGGCTGCTTTATTTGGTCAAATGAAATCTGATAATACTGTCTTTATGAAAGAAACAGATGCTCTTATTGAACCTATTCCGGGCCAGATAATTGGAGATGGTCATATGCATCCACATCTTATTAAAGGGCATATAGAACCAGTTAAAAACAAATTAATTGGGCAGAATGCTTATGGTGGTAGGCGTAGAGGATTTGGTAATTATCCTGTTATTAAATCTGATATAGATGGTGCTAAAGTATCTTCTTATGATGGTGTTGCTATAAGTGAAGATGATGCTACAATGACAAACTTTATTAAGCAAAAGTTAAATTTAGATAGAAGTTTAAGAGGAGAAGATTTACAACAAGCATTTAAGGAAAGTGTTAGGGGAAGAAGACCAATATATATATTAGCAGGTAGACACCCAGCTTATAATCTAAGTAGTTCTGTTCAAGTTAAAGTAGAAAATATAGTTCCATCTGGACATGGTAATGTAGTTTGGTTTCATCCAGACATGGTATCTGGGCCTTTACAGGCAGACCAAGATGGTGATAATAGTTTTCTTCATGTTATGTATTTTGGTGAAGGATTTTCTGATGAAACAATTCCTAGACTTATGTCGCAATCGAAAAAAGCCTTTAAAGAAAAAGAAGTATATTCTAGAGTTGAGATATTTAAAAAGAAAGATAGAAATTTAAAAGTCAATTCTAAATCAGATATGTATAAAGCATCTCAAATGATTGGAACTGGTATAAATGCTCAAGGTGTAGCAACAAACGCTGTTACATTCTTTGAAGATATGCACTACAAGGGATTTAAAGCTACAATAGGTGGTCAATCTATTATTGCTAGAGACCCACATAAAGATATGGTTCTTATGGATTATGCTCCTTTGAATGATGATATATCACAAGAATATCTTGATGATTTGAATCTTGGTAAATTGGTTAATAAAAATGGTGAAACATGGGTTAGTGGAGATAAATATTTAATGACAAGTCCTAGTAAAGAATTGGGATTAATTTTACAAGGAGCTGTTGACCATGTAAAAGAATTATTATTGCATGACTGGAAATATGGTGGGTATGATTTCCTTATACCTAAGATGTTTGTACAAGATACAGGAGCTCCTATAGGTCAAAAACAATCTAGAACAATAGCAAGGTTATTAAGAAAAGAACTTACTTATGGTGGATTAAGACATGGTAGAGACCCAGATTCAAGAAGGTCTAAATCTATAGAGTCTATGTTTGATGATAGTAAAAAAATGTATGATTTAAATCAAATGCTTGGTAAAGCAAGGGGAACAGAAATTGCCAAAAGAGCAAACAATAGAAGAGTAAAGAATGGTGAAAATAGCAGAATGGCTCGAGAAACATTACCTATTGAAAAACTAGAGTTTAATAATAATCTTACTACATTAGAAAAATTAATTGCTGTTCCTCATGAAGTAACTGTTAAATATGAAAAAGAAAATCCAAAAGATATAGTATATAATCACCCGTGGGGTTATGCACCAAATAGAATAGTAAATGCAATAACAGCTACTCAAAAAGAACTTTTAGCTATGCAAAAAACTGAACAACTTTGGTATCCAGAAACTAAAGAATGGAAAGCAAAGAAAAACGAAGCAATTGCATTTATTAATCAATTAGCTACTGAGTTTTATGGAATAGCAAGAAGACAAGAAATATTTGATGATGCAATGTCAGATTCTTTAACATCTGCTAGTTACCCATATGCTGATGAAATAATAGATTTAGTGGAAAAATGGTACAATGAAGGCGATAAAAAAAGAAAGATAAAGGCATTTAAGGATTTAGATGAACAGCAACAAGCATACGCTACATTAAAGTTTTTAAGGGGAACTGAACCTCAAATGAAACAGATAAGAGAAGGTGTTAAAGTTCGAGCAACAAAGATTATTAAAACGATGGTTAAAGTATCTGAAAGAATTGCTGAAGAAAAATCAGAGGGACAAAAGGAACATTTAAGAAAAAGTTATAATAAACTTAGGGATGATTTAGATAAGCTTACAACAGTTACAACTATTAATAAACAACCTAGATTAAGGAATATAGAAGCAATACTCCCAAGACAATTAATGCACCCTGGCGTTTGGTCTGAGTTTATAAATAGATTTGGCCCGAACCTTAGAAAAGCATCTGATAAAGCTGTTAAATTAAGAATGAGAAGAGAACTTGGTATTAACGAACTTATTACAAAGGATTGTCCATAATGTTAGGCCCGACAAATTGCGATGTTAAAAAACTTTATACTCAACTTGATGAGGAAATGTATAGTGATGTTTTAGATAGAGTTGATATGGGAATACAGGACATGATAGAAGCTCCTGTTATAGAAATACAAGAAGGAATAAAAGAGCAGCTTAATCAAATATTAAAACCATCTGAAAGAAGATTATTAAAAAGAGAATTAAAAAAAGAAGAAGATAGATATAAAGAGCATCAAACACTTTATAAGTTTTTAGAAAAATCAAGTGAAGATATGTTTAGAGATGTTGAAATTTTTGTTGTACCAGAAGACTTTGTAGAAACTAGAATATTTCAAATAAGAGAGTTTTTTGCACAAGCATTTAATGAATTACCCTTTGCAAATAAAAAAGATTTAATGAACTCTGGATTAAACAATAGAAGAGATTGGGATGCTGGTAAAATTAGAGCAATAAGAAAAAGAATAGTAACATCTCATAATAAATATTTTAAAAGAGGTAAAGGCACAGATAAGTTAACAAACTATGAAAACACAATAAAAGGCTCTATGAAAATGGCACTTGATTTAGACCAAACTGGAGCAGCAGCTAAACTTTTATCTATGTCAAAAGGTATGCTTGATTCTTATTTGCAAGCTCAATATAAATGGATAGAAGGATACTTAGCAGGTGGTGAATATTCAGAATTAAACTTAACTGCTATAGACAATCAAATTACAGCAGCTGCTCAAAAAGGTGATATACCTGAGCAAAATTTAAAGCCTATTCAAAAAACAAAAGTAGCTGTTAGATTATTTGAAGAACTTGTACATAGTGAAGTTAGAAACATTATACCTCAAAATATACCAACAACATTAGCAGAATTTAATAAATGGAGAAACTCTTGGTTAGGTAAGAAGTTTTTTGAAATGCAAAAATTTCAATCTGAAAGACATCAAATGGGTGTGAGTGGAGCTGAATATGTTTTAATTCCACTTCATGTTGACAAAGAAGGTGTTAATGTATTAAGAAACATAAGAAAACAAGATATTGCTGATGGTAGAATTGCTAAAGATGAAGACCCTGGAAAGTTTGAAAATGCTTATATAGCATATAGAATACCAGAGGATTTTAATTCATTTTTATCTGACATAAGAACAAAGAAAAAAATATCTGAACAATCATTAGAAAAACACTTGCTTGACAATGAAGTAGAAGAAGGTTTTTATACTGCTGATGATGATGCTGTTTTTGATTATGAATTTATAGAAGGAACTAATACTCCAAAGAAAAAATATACATCTTTTAATAGGAATGTAGATTATATGGGAGAATTTAATTACCAACCTCCATCAGAATGGATGCCGGGAATATGGAATGCATTAGAAGACCAAAGAAAATTTGCTGAATTATTTTGGAAAGATATTGTTATTAATGAAACTGCTCTTCTTAATAATGAAATGAAATCATGGGAGCCTAAGCTTCTTTCTCAACTTGCAAATGCTGGATATGACCCAGAAATGATAAAAGAATTAATTACTATGGTTGAAAATATGGGCATAGAAAATAATTTTTGGCAAGATGGTCAAGGCAACTATGTTTCTGCAAATACACTAGCAAGAAAAGCATCTAGATTTAGTTACGGGCCTATTTCTTATTTTCCATTTGATAAAAAATTAATGATGAGAGAAGCTATAGATGGTATAGAAACTAAAATAGAAAATATTGAAGCAAGTATATCTCTATATGAAAATATACTTAATGGTGAAAATGTTCCAGAAGATGAAATTTATGAAGCAGAACAAAGTATTGAAATAGGTGAAGCAAGATTAGAAGAACTAAATGAAGCTCTTGACGCAATAAATAATTTATTATTTGGAGACCCAGATACTGATGAAGGTAGAGCAAAATTAAAAACATCACAAAGAATATTAAATACAAAACATAGGTCTTTGTTTGCAGATAAAAAAAGAAGAATAAAAGATAGAAGTGTTTGGAGAAAATATGTTACTGATGTATTTAGAGCAAATGAATCTACTAGATTAAGAATACAAGCATATAAAACTCTTTTTGCTTTACGCAATTCTCCAAGTTTACTTAAATATTTAATTAACGAAGTAAGAAATTCCGTAGGAGAACCATTTACTGATGCTGGATTTTTAGGATTTGATTATAGTGATGAAAGAGTTGCGGAGTTATGGCCAGGTGAATCCACTCCAGAAGATATAAAATCTCTTGGATTATTTATAAGGGGTTGGAAAACTGGTGCAAACTTAGGTATGTGGACTTCATTTACAAATAATTTTCAAAGAATTACTCCATTTTTAAATTATGGTATAGAACCAATGATGGAATCATTTAGAGCATTAAGAGATGGAGACCCAAGAAGTGGTGCGACAGCTGAAGAATTATTAGCACAAGTTAGAGAGACTGGTGTTTTAGAACCTGCTAATGCAATGATTGATATGTTAGTAATGGGAATAGGTGGTATAGAAACTGATTATTTAGAAGGCATTCTTCCAATAAGAGATATGATGGCTTTGTGGAAAAATACAACTTTAAATGGTTGGTTATCTAGTAGTAAAGGCTGGGATAAAATATTAACAAGGGCAAGAGAAAGGTCTGAAAAGGAATATGATTTAGCAAGCGAACTAGAAAGAATAAAAACCTTACTTTGGAATTTTATGCACCACGATAAAGGAAATAAAAAAGAATTAAAAAGAATGCTTAGAGATGCTAAAATAGGACTAAATCAGTCGTATATAAACAGATTAGTGTATTGGAAAATAGCATGGATGCCAGCTGGTGCTAAAATTTTTACGTTAAAGGGTGGCGAAGAACAAATGAGAGCTGAAGTAGCTGTAACAGGATTTTTTAAAACAGATGATTTAGGAAGAATTGCTAAACCAGCAAATAGAAAATGGAAATATACAGATTCTCAAGATGCTGTTGATATGGCAAGGCTTTATGTTTATGCTAATTTATTTGGTATGAACTCACCTCATTTACCTAAAATGTTTAGAGGTGCTTTTGGAGCAACTACTTTTCAATGGAGACCTTATGATTATTTTCAAACACAAGAAGACCATAGAAAATTTAAAAATGCAGTATTAGCATCTCCATCAGAAAGTCCTATTCTTGGAGGAATGGCTTTAGTTCCTAGATTAATGTTGCATATAATGAAAAAAGGAATACGTCACCCAGCTGGAAGTTTAATTGGTGCTGGCGGAGCAGCTTTAGCAGGAGGGCCGTTAGCTGGGGCAGCTGTCGGAGCTGGAATGCTTTCTATGCATGGATATGACAAAAAATTTATAAAATGGATTGATAGTATTGTTCCACTAGAAAAAAAGTGGGATGATAAAATGTTAGATGATTTAGTAAACTTTTTATTAATAAGAGGAACTGCATCTGTATTAGCAACGACTATGTTTTATAGTAATGTTGGCTATGGAGCATGGAGAACATTAAATCGAACTGCTAGAATGGCTGGTTTAAGAAATCCAATGAGTCAAAGAGCTATATTTGGATTAGAAAGTCCCCTTATATCAAGAAGTTTACACGCATTTATGTTAGCATTACTAACAGCTAAAGTAATAACAGCCGATGATGAAGAAGTTTATGAAGATGTAGTTCGTGATTATGCGCCTGCATTTTGGTTTACAATATTTATATGGATGATGGATTTTGAAAAGAATTTTTCAAGAGGATTAAAAACATGGTTACCAAGTCCACTTAGAGAAACAGCTCCAAAAATTATAGATGGATATTTTGATAACTAGCAAAAAATAAGGCAGACACCAAAACTCGACCTGTTCTGATGCCTGCCCGTTATCCCTTAACCGAAGGAAACTATCTTAGCAATATCAATATTATATCTAATTGCTTTTTCATTTCTTTTATTAATTCTCTAAGCTCCATTACTGCTTCTTTTATATCTTGTTTATTGTTCATCAAATTTCATCCCAGGCCCGAATTGAAAATAAAACTTATATAATCCAATTAACATCATTTGATTATATGGTGTAAAATTCAAACCAAGCCAAACTAACCCCCCAAATAAATTTAATTCAAAGTGGAATTGTTTTAGGTATGCGGATATAGAATACATTTCTATCTTAATTAAATATCGAATTTCAAAGTTCCACATATTTTCTTTTTCAATTTGCATTATTCTCCTCCTTTTGTTTAAACATTGCAAAAACATCTAGCTTTTTATCAAGACTCATATCTTCTACTGTTTCTTTTAAGTATCCATACATTGATATTATTATTGCGTCTGATGTATTTAGTGTTACTCTTTTTTTGTTTTCCATTGGAACATTTTGTTTATCAATTACATTTTGTGCTAGTGTTTTTAATCTGTGTTTTCTATTTTGTTTATCTTTTGGTAATCCTAATGGCTTCATCCACACTTGTGGAGCAACAAGTTTGCATTCAATCTGAAACCCTTCTAGCAACCCCTGCCATATCCCATAGTTGACTCCGAATTTAAACGCACTGCTACGAGCATCTGTAGGGAAAGCGTGTACTTGCTCAAGATAAGCTATTTGGCTACCAGACCAATTGTTACATATTTCATATAATATATAATATGCATCTCTTATTGTTTTTGGATATTTATGAAACTCTACAATGAGTCCTCTTTTACATACTGCTATTCCCCCACTTTTTCCAGGGTCTATTCCTAATATTGTTTTGCTCATTAAAAATCCTTTCTTTCTGTATAATTATGCCTAGTTGTATACTTTTTCTTTTTGTAGTAATAATTCCTATTTATTTTAGGTTGATATTTTTCTCCAATAATTTCACCATCAAATACTTTTATTACCTCACTTGTTAATGTGTTACCATCTTTATAACCTATAAGTGTATTATTATATTGCTTACAACCATTATCAAATGTTTCTTTAGGAATTAATTTAGGTTTGCTACCCTGAACAATCCTGAACCAATAACAAGTTCTGTTATGCTCAAAGTAGCAACCATTACAACTTTTACGCAATATTAATTAACTGGTTCATCTCCTATAGCCATATCCTTGTTCATATAATAAGAACATCTGTTCCCATTAAATCCAACAGGATAAGTTCCTACTTTACCATATCTACTCTTTGATATAATAATTTCACTTCCATACCTATCGTATCTTTCGTGGTCAAAATTATATCCATAGAATACAAATACAGCAGATTCAGCGGTTTGTTCTATTACACCACTTTCTGCGTAATCACTCATTCTCGGCCTAGGGTCTATTCGTTTTTCTATTTCTCTATTTAACTGACTTACAAGTATTGCACTACAGTTCTCTGATTTACATATCCATTTGTATTCTTGCATTATCTTTTCGATTTCAAACCTTCTACCTTCTTTAACTCCGTTTACTTGTATCAATTGAATATAATCATCTACAATTACATCTGGTTTGTGCTTAGCAACTTCTCTCATTGCATCATCTAAGTTTCTTATGCTTTCATACATAATAAGATTTTCATATTTGCTTTTTATAGTTTCTATAGTATCTTCAAATTCTACTTCATTGTTTTCACCAACAGAGTTTTGTCTTATGTTTGCATATAGTAGATTAGGACTTTCCATTACAACGAGTTTCTTTAACATTTCAGTATTACTCATCTCACGATTAAACATCATTACTCTGTATCCTTGCTCAATTAATCCTTTAATTATGTTTATTACTAATGTTGTTTTACCATGTCCGGGCCTACCACCAACTACAGTTATTTCTTTTCTAGTCATTCCACCAGCTGAGAAATCAAGATATGGTTTATTAAATGGTATTATATTTGTTTTATCTTTTATGTTGTGTCTCATCTCTTCAACTAAATCAGATATATTTATTTGCTTAGATGGTTGTATTTCTCTTAGTTCGGATATTAATCTGGTATGTGTTTCTAATATGTTTCCTACTTCTTTATAATCTTCATAACTTGCATCAACTAATTTTCTAGCAGATTTAGCAGTTTCTCTTTGTATGTATTTTTCCCACACTATTCTTGCATACTGCGTTACATTTGCTACAGTTGGTACTTTTTCTGCTAATCCAGTTAAGAGATATGCTTGAGCATCGCCAGTCATATCTTTCATTTTATCTGATAAAGTTATTAAGTCTATTTCAACATTGTCTCTGTATAGTTCTTGTATTGCTTTCCAAACATTTTTATTATTTTTATCATAAAATGCATTATTGTCTCTTATCCATGCTAGTGCTATTTCTATTTCTCTATCTCCTCCAACAATTGCACATCCCAACAAAGCTTCTTCAGCCTCAGTTGAGTTAGGCATTATTTTCAATTCCTCTTTTTTTATTTCTTTCATAATTCCTCCTTTGCTTGAAAGATATTGTATTGAGTACTAGGTTCGTAATTAGTAATTACATATTCCTTTCTACCTTTACTTCTATGTTCGTCTGTTGCTCCTGCGTATTTTATGTTTATAGTTTGCACATTATAGTTTTTATACAATTCATATACTTCTTCTCGATAATCATAGCTTACCATAAAGTATGCTCCACCTTCATCTATCCTATCTACTGCTTCTTTCATTCTTAAGTGGTCATCTGCGTTAAATGTGTTCATATAATAATCTCTTTTTTGCTTAGCCTTTTCTGTTGCTATAAAGTAAGGAGGGTCTAAGTACCACAAATCACCTTTGCGAGGCTTATATCTCCTTACTAATTCTTCAAAATCAAGATTTTCTATTGTAGAACCTCCTATAAACTTCCTTGAATACTCTAACTCCATATCAAAGTTCTTGTTTAAGTCTTTATTCATAGCAAAAGGCGTATGTATTAGTTTGTTAAAGCTATACCTTATAGCATAGAAATACTTAGCAGCTTGATAAGGGTCTGGTATTTCAAATTCCTTCTCAGCCTTTATCTCATCTCTATAATTTACGAATAAATCACGAGATTTGGGAATCCAAAATAAATAATGTACAAGCTCATCGTATTTTTCTATTACACACATATATAGATTTACAATATTTCTATCAATGTCATTTAATACATTCCATTTAGCCTTGCTTTTTCTAAAGAACATCGAAAGTCCACCTGCAAATACTTCGAAGTATCTCTCATGTGGGGGGAGCAATGGAATAAGTGTTTTACTCATTTCATATTTCCCCCCATAATAAGGAAGCACTATTGGACAATCGTACCAATCGAGGCTAGGCACGCGCCCCTCCCTTAGTGGCCATGCTCTTCACAAGATTATATAACTTTGATTCTAACTTATGTGTAGATTCTAACTTTCTATCTAATCCATGAGTTGCTACATTAGTACCAACATTGAATAAATCCCACAGGTTCTGAGGTTTGCTTTCAATAAGTTTCTGGGTAATATATTCTGAAGATGTTAATGGAAACAATTTTAACATTTTAAGAACATGATTATCCCTTACTTTTGTATCAAGTAACAATGGAAACTCTTCTTTCATTATTATCTTTGTCTTATTAATGGTTTCGTCTATTACTCCTTCAACATCATTCAATGCCATGTTTTGAACAATATGTTTATTTTTATATTTAGTAGCAACAACTCCTATTACTGCTCCATTAAGACATATCAATCTAAATGCTCCTGCTATAATATTAAGACCTACTGTTCCATCATAACTATTTTGCCAAATAATCTCTGGAGTCATTTCATCTTTTTTGCTTAAAGTTACTTTATGGTCTGGAAATTCCCATTTAACAACAGACCTTGCTCCATTGCCAAATGTCTGAACTTCTTTTATTCTTCCACCATTCTTTTTAATTACATCAGCAGACTTTTTATTTATAAACTCATTTTTTACAAGTTTATAATTATCTGTCATACAACTAAGTATCTGGCCCGTATCCTCTCTCATTATGAATTTATATCCAGTATCTTTTATAAAATCATTTCCTAGTTGTGCAGGCACTTCTCTAACTGGAAACATTATGTCGTTTATATTTGCTTTCATTATTTTCCTCCTTCAAGGTGTGGGTTTGTTTTAAGACAGTACTTACATCCACTATCATCACACATAATACAATATGGGTGGTCAAATGGAGATGAAAAGAAATTATGAGTTCCTCTTATTACTTTTTCTAAGAAACTATAATTAGTTTTCTTTTTTCTTATTGTTTTTTTCTTTTTCATTGCCTTCTCCTTTATCGTTTATTATTGGTGGAGCAGAGCCAAGAAGTTTTCTTTCATTCTTTGACAACTTCTCCTTATTCTTATCTCTTGATAGAATTATTGATTTTAAATATCCATATCCTTTACCATATAAATAATGTTTTCCTTTGTAATATTCATTTAATCCCCATATTAATGTTTGGTCATTAACATTGTCTACATTATACAGAAAGAAATAATATTTATCTCTTTCAGCATCTGAAGGTACATTATCTTTTATACAATGCGCAACTTCTCTTAAATGTTTTCTTGCTACGCTACTTCTTTTCTTTAATAACATATTTATTTTTGATATATAATTATGTTTTTTAAAGAAATTAAATCCACATTGAGGACACTCAAATGCTTTTGTTCCCTTTCTCATTTAATTTTTTCCTCCTATTATGTTCATGTTTTCTTTGGCTGCTTCTTCTATCTAATCCAACTTCAATCCACCACCCATTGCCATGCTCTCTAAGTAATTCATTTTTATCTTTGATATATTTAGGGTCTATTAAGCTCTCATATTGAAATTTTGCACTTCTCATCCCAATACCTTTACTTCTGTTTGTGGAGCCCACCTATGTCTTCCTAAATAATATGAATCTTCTTTACTTTTTTCACAACTTGTAACATATACTATACAAGACGTATCTGTAGATTCTAATAGTATTGCTTTACAACTAGAAGACCTTACTAATTGACCAACAGGTACTTTATATAAAAACTTTAGGCCCGGTGATGGTTTAGTTTTAAAACTATCTTTTAATGCTTTTTTTGCTAGTTTTTTATTATCTCTTAATCTTTTTCTATATTCTTTATCTTGTTTTGATAGCTTCTTCCTCATATGATTCCTCCTTTTTAATTAAATCATCTTTTATTTTAATAATATCATTTCTAAGATTTCTAAAACATACTTCATATTCATAATTACTCATAGTTTCAGCACATTTTTCAGCTATTACTAATGCAACTATAAGATTTTGCATCTCTTCTTTACTAAATCTTATTAAAGCAGTGGATTTATTTAACCACTCCTCATTTGTCTGTTTTAACATATCTTTCTCCCTTCTTATATCTTAATTTTAATTGATTTAATCTTTGATGGCCAGCACTTCCTTCTTTTAATGTTCCGCATTTTACCATCCACTCATATAGGGAAATAAGATTTTCTAATGATATTCCATTGTCGTTTGAATTGTTAAAAATTGGATGTATTTCTTTTAAATCCATTATTCCTCCTCGTCAAATGGTGATTTATAATCTGGATGTAATACTGTTCCTCTCCAAGCTGATTCTGCTTCTTCGTTAAGTTTTTTATCATATTCTGATATTTCTACTTGTTCTTTTTCAAATCTATATTCTATATCATCACCTAAATTATTGTATTCATCAGCTGTTGTTGGTTCTGAATCAAGAGCTATTTGAGCAACTGTTTTTAAATGAGAAGGATTTGCTTGGTCTGATGCATTTGCTATATCTAACAATGCTTTTTTATAGGTTTGTTCTTTTGACATGATTTACTCCTTTGATTGTGGTGAAGGAGGGAGGGTGGCCTTTTGAAAGAGATAAGAAGTATATGAAGAAGGAAAAATATACTCAGCCACCCTCACATACAATTTATCTCTTTTTGTACAAGCCATACAAATAGTTTTATTTGATTTGACCCAATACCCTCATGTTATGATATTGTAATGATTTTTTCATTTCAAGTTCATTAACATATTGTTTTTTATACCATTTGATTTTATAACTACCAAATTTAACACCAAACTCATTTTCAACCATTGTTGTTATTATTTCTTTATCGGCCATCCATTTTAAATCTTTTTTTAAATTACATATTATAGCAGCTAACCTAAAACTTCCGAACATTTTTAAAGCATCTATTGGTGTTATACTGTTTCCTGCTTCTAAGTATTTTTTTACTTTACTTGCTTGTGATTCTTTTCTTTTATTTTTCATTTAAACCTCCCAAGACTGAGGAGCCTCCTACTATCCACTATACGTTGAGGAAATGAAAGTTCGTGAACGACCTTTCGGTTTTTTTTCACCCAAACCTCGGTGTATAGTTTCATACTTCGGTCAGCTCCTCAGTATGTTATTAACAACTAATTAAAATGGTACGTCATCTCCATCCATTTCATCTACAGATAACGAATCTCCACCTTCCCAAGGCTTTACGCCCATAACTTTGAAAGCTGTTCTCCACTCTTGTTGTTCTGGTGGAAGATGTTTTGTATCAGATGTTACATATTCTTGTCTTCTTAAATCAACAAGAACTGGCTTACCTTTTACATCTTCTTCCTCAATAAGAACAAGTTTCTTTACTTTCTTATCTCCAAGAGTCTGTTCTTCTACTTTGACACCAAGATTTTCTAATAATCCAAAGTATCTACTATTCTTAGAACCAGACTCGGAACTTGTAAAGATAAACCATCCATTATCCCAGACATCTCTTCCTACTAAATGTCCACAATCGGTGGTTGCTTGTTCTCCATTACCATTAGCAACAGGTATTCTGTTGTTATCTTGGTCTCTTTTATATTTGAAACCATCCATCTCATATACTAATTGCTCTAAATCAGCTGCCTCGTCTGCTATTTTGTATGTCATATTGACAACAATTGCTTCACCGGCCTTTGTATTTACTTCTTTAGTAGCTAAAGATTTAATATGAGCTGGATATTGACCTTCTTCAATGGGTTTCCAAGTTGAATTAGGGTCGTATACTGCATTGATTTCCTTTGCCATTATACTGATTTCCTTTCTGTTGTGTATTTTGTTATTAGTGTGTTTACTTTTTCTGTTAGTTCGATTTGCTTTTTACTAGGCGTAGCGTTCTTGCCACCTCTGTAATAAAGTGTAGGTGTTACCCACTTACCATCAGCAGTTTTTAGAACTCTTTTTACTGATGTTCGCTTTTTGCTAACGCCACCAGATTTTTCAAGTTCAGCTGCAGACTTCTTAGTAAGAACTCCTGCTTTTTTTAGCTTTTCTATGTCATCTTTACTTTGCATAGTTACTCCTTATCTTTGTTTGTTTTCTGTTCAAGTGTAAATGTATGGAACGATGGATTAATAGTTAATTGCTTATTTCCTTTTGTTTCAAACATTAACATTTTTTTACCATTAAACAGCTTTACTCCCTTATACTTAACATTTGTAAATGTTTGACCATCGTTGACTCCAACAAGGTATTCATCTTCTTTGTTAAGTATACCATCATCATATGATATATCAACTTTGCGCATTTGCTACCCTTTCAAGTTTAGCCAAAGACGAACGATAATTACCTCCGTAAATATCTCCCTCTTCTATCAATGTTGATACTTGGTCATATTTTTCTGTACTTATTGCTTTAGCCGCGTCTAGTAATTCCTTTTTTTGCTCTTCAGACAGCTCTGTATCTTCTATCTGGTTTCTATATACATCATCAGCAATATTCATATACATATTAAACGCTTTCTTTATGCAATCTGTGTTTGCTGATTTAACATCGTTACCAATGTCCACAAATTCATTAGTGCCACGCTTTTTCTGTATTCTATGAGCCGCAGTCATATCTCCTTCTCTCCATATACCTTCATCATACCATTTAAGTCTACCATGTACTACAAATGCCTCACTACCTAATACTTCAGTATTTATTACTGTCCAACTCCAGCCTGGAAATTCTTTATCTGCAATTTCTCGCATATAACTAACCTCTACATACTCCATACCCATTTTCTTTTTAATAAATGGTTTAGGTGTTTTTATATTTGACACTCGTTTGTGTTTATCTGTTATCATGAGTCTTATGCCATTTATGACTTCTAAATTGTCTGCTTTAACTATATCACTCATTATTTATTCCTCCCTCTAGGTTTTCTTTGTTTTCTTTGTTTTATTTTACTAGGACAAATACTTTCGTATTGACAATAATTACATTCCCAATCCTCAAATGGAACACCATATTCCAATTCAGGTTCTAAGTATTTTTCAAATTTTTCACCATATTCAATTAAATATTCATTAAGGCCCGTCCAATACTCAAATGCTTTATCTATCCAATCAGATATAACTAATTGCTCTCTGACCATGCTAGTATTTTTATTATACCAGAATAAATGAAGATTAGTCTTTTTTGGTTCTACTTGTGATTGCATCCCTAATGCATATGTTCCAAGCTGTAGCTTATAATTCTCATTGGCATTTTGCTGTCTATTATCTTTTCTGCCAAAGTGTTTAGTCCAAGTATAAGCAGCTGCTGTTTTAACATCATATATGTCAAGTATTTCAGAATTACCATCATATACTGCAACATCTAAAGTTCCCACAATATTTAATTCTGGTATTTTTATCTTATGCTCAGAAAATATAGATATATTATTATCCATTATTTCTTTTGCATTAGTTTTCATATAATGATGTACTGCATCTTCAACATCTTTATGAACAATAGTACCCAATCTTAAAACTCTTAATCCTTTATCATCTATTGATTCTGATTTGTATTCAAAGTATGCATACAATTGCTTTCTATAACATGAGCCTGATGATGAAGCATGAAATCCTTTATCTTTTTTACGCTCTATAGAACTTTCATCTTGAAGATGTCGCAAGTAGTTTTGATATGCTATAAGTATATTCATATTAGTTCCTTTCTTCCCCTAAATTTAACAATATCAAGAGTTACTATCAACATCTTTCTGCTCACTTTTTACTACTAACGTATTTTTTCCTTTAGTAAATACTTCATCTTGATGTAATCCTAATACCCATTTAAGTGCCTCTATCCATCCTGCATCTATTAGATAATCTCTTTGTTCTTCAGGTAAAGGATTAGATAATATTTGAATAAGACAAGTTATTATTTCATCTTTAGTTCGTAGTTTCATGATGCAGCTAACCCCCAAAAGAAAAATGCTTTAATATTCTTTTTACCTTTGTAACCTGATTCTTCTTTTGCTCGTTTTAAAGTTGCTCCTTTAAATTCAATACAATTCCATCTGGAAAACTTAGTACCATCCATTGTATCATCTACAAATTTCCAAAATTTTTTTGTACCATATCTAGGATGTTCCGTTACCATTTTAATACCATCAGATGTAGATATTGTACCATTGTAACCATCATGTCCATGTTCATATTCTGCTGCTTTTACACATGCTTGATATGCTTCACTTGCGTTCTTAAATCTACCTATTGCAAAGTCTTGTTGACAATGTGCTCCCATTATTTTGCCTCCTTTTTATAAAGTTGATATTTTTCTTTATTCATTACTTTTAATATTTCTATTACTTCTTTACCTCTAAAACCATCATCTCCTATTGCTATGTCAACAGCTTCTTTAATTTGCTTTTCAGTATATTTTACCATATTTCAAATCCTCCACTTTTTTCACAAAATTTTATAAACTCTTCAAAAAGGTCTTTATGTAATGGATAATTGCATTCCCAGTTTTTCTGTTTACCAACCGGAATGCCTTTTTCTTTTTGAAATTGTGTATTGCACGCATTACATTTTCCCTGAACAATCTCATCATTTCTATGGCCCGTGCCTTTACAAATTTCACATTCTTCAAGTGGTAAAGAATTAAGATACTTTTCTCGTTCTTCACACATTTTAGATATGTTTAAATATTTTAATTTTTTTGCTATTTTTAATGCTTTGTCTTCATCTATAACATATCCATCGTTCATGCTACCAGAATTATAATCTTCTGGGGTTAATATATCAGGACACAAAGCAAATACAGCTTCCCATATTGGCCTCCATCCCCAAACATTTGCTCTAAAATATGCACCGGGTGTATTAGTTTGCCACGCAAAATATGCTTTTTTCTCTTCTTCATTGTTTTTTCTTGTCCAATCTGGTGCATCTGGTTTATCTTGACCATTAGGTCTAATTCCATTTAAATCAAATCCCATGTTATTCTCCTTTTTTATTGTTATTTAAATATTTGCCCTGTTTGGGTGTCATGGTACAGGGCTAACCATGTAGGGGATGCGCTCACTCAGCGCTGCTATATTGTATGAGAACTGTGGTTAACCTATAGCGCTTGTTGCACTCCCGTGGATGATATACTAGGTACAAGAAGGATAAACCTAATATATATCCTATTCTTCTTCATCGTCAATTATTATGTGGTATGCAAAATTTAATCCTGTATCCTCATCATCCCACTCTGTTCTTTGTAATATAACATTAGCATTTTCCTGTATATATATTATATCGTCAACATCTAGTTCTTCCCAATATTTATATTTAATGCACCTTTTTGATGTACCACCACTATTTTTAAACTCAATATTAATTGAATCATATCCTTTTAATTTAAATAGCAATAGTATTTTTTCTTCTATTTTATTTATAGGCGCATGTATCATTTAGTCCCCCACTTATCGTGATATACAGAATAATTAGTAATAATATTTATCCACTGAGCTTTAGACAATGATGTCAGTTCTCTTGCTCTTGGGTCAAACATATTATATAATCCACTTTCTTGTACATCAAGATATTCTTTGAATTGCTTTTTTGTTACTATTGATTTCATTACTCCTCCTCTTCTGTTTTAGACATATCAACAATGCCATTTATTGTATTTGTAAGTTTATTATCTGCTATTGCAATAATTCCTGTTACATCATCTTGCGATAAACCTAATTCAACACACAATGCTCTTAACATTGCAGATGCTAATTTACTATCTTTCTTTGTAACCGTACTATCATATCTGTTTGCTTGTAGTATTAATAATGATATAAAGTGTGTTAAATCACCTAATATTTCAATTATTTGGTTCTTTCTCATTTTTATCTCCTTCTTCTGTTATTATTTCAAATATTTTATAAAATATATTTAATCTATGTCTAATTAATTGTAACTCAACCATATCTTTTTCCATCTTCTCTAATCTTTCTTTATTTTCAAATATATTCTGCATCTTAGATGGTAATGAAATATAATTAAGTCTGCGCATATTATCTTCAGCTGTAAATGTAAGGTCTTGTTCTAATCTAATTATTTCATTTACTAATACCTTAATCATATCATCTTGTTTAACCATATATTCCTCCTTATTTAAAATATTTTAGTGTTTGCATCCAATATGTTATACCTTCTTTAGTATAGTAATGCCTTATTGTTTCCCATTTATAATGTAACTGGCAATATATCGTTGTACTGTCTTTATCTACTGAGTGGTTAATATCATATTTATGTTTGTCGCCAAACCTATCTTCAACAATGTAAGACTTATTATCTTTTTTACACCCTATAAATAATAAGGATATTAATAATATATATTTCATTACTCCTCCTTCTTAGGTCTATTCATTCTACAAATAAGCATAGTTGATTTAAATGAAAATGGAGTATAGCATCTACCTAATGAAAATATTAATATTAATCCATCTACTATATGTCCTATTCCTCTAAGTATATTTATTATAGTATCAATCAATATGTTAATTATTAAATTATCATGAAAGTTTAGTGGTGCTCTATATCCACATCCTTTAAAAAATTTATTTTTATTCATTATATTATTTCCTCTTCTACATAATCTTCCCATTCATTATCATCTATTGATACTATAAATGGCCCGTCTTCATCTACATCAACATCATATATTTTATTTTCATGACCTAGTATTGTATAAAATGCTATTGCAAATGGTAGCATTGCTATTATTAATAATATACTAATATCTAACATTAGTTATTCCTCCTTAGTTCTTCTGATACTTTATTTACTGCTTGACTATAGTTTTGTGCCTCAACAGTTATTACTCTGCCATAATATCTAAATGACCATTGATTATCATGTATTAATATAAGTGTCATGTTTGACTCCTTCGGTTATTGTGGTTTATTGTTTATTTAATTTTTTACTTAGTTGTACATTTCTATCACGAAGCATATCTATCTCATCTTTTAGTTCATTGATTACATTATCATTGTGTTGTAGCTGGTCATTCATTGTCCAACCTAACCAACATAGAAACATCATTGATACTGCTGCTATAAAACTCATTGTTACTAATAGTATATCTAACATTATTTACTCCTTGTTATAGTTTATGCCCAAGTTTTATTAAATCTTATAATATAAAAGAAAAGAGAGTGGCTACTAATAACATCATGACGTTAAGCATGAACATGAGTCCAATATGTTTGTTACGTTCACCACTGCCCTTATACAAACCCCCTGAAAGGGGGAAAATCCCCCCTCAATTAGGCTGACATAATCGCAGAGACCTTCTCCGAATCCTCCCTCATCTTGTTGATTGCATCAGCTGTTGCCAAATACCTAAAGCCACTACCATCATGCTTGACGATGTTGTGTTCTTTACCATCAATCTTATAGGTCTCATCTGACACCTCTAAGGTAACTTCAACAAACTTGCCATTAATTGGTAACCATAGTATTTCCATTATTCACTCCTTTTTATTTGGTTAAGAAATAACTAAAAATCGGATTTTCACAATCCCGATATGGGGTACACTAGCCGAGTTATGGCTGTATAACAAAATGCTATAATTTTTTTGAAAAAATAACTTGGGCATGCTTGACATTGACTTGACAAGTGTTTTAAATTGGGGGGATTACAGGGGGGTCGAAAGGGATATTGTAGGCCCGGCATGTAACATAGTATATATAGTATGGCTATTGAATTAAAAGAACTGGGTTTATTACCAATAGAAGAACAAGAGTCTATTTTAGAGGGGATGCAAGAAAGCTACCATCCAATAGAAGTAAATGGTAAAAAGTTTATGATACCAAGCGAAGTAAATGAATTAATAGATGATTTGTTTTCTGAAGTAAATAATTTAAGAAGAAAAGTAAAAGAGGGTAGTATTGGAAAGTCAGACAATTAGAGGTGTTCACCACTATGTATTTGATGATGTAGATGAATTTAAAGAATATTATCATTCAAAAATGATGAATAGTCCAGAAGTAAAAGGAAACTGGCGTGAAGGAAAAGAAGGGGATTGGGTATTTAGTGATGATGGTAGAATTGTACAATTATTAAAAGTTGCACATAGCGTTAAGCATCATGGAGATAGAAAGAATTATAAATTTGCCAGAGGTTGGGTAAGGACAATAGTGGGTACATTTCTGAATCGTGATAATACATTCATGGATACAGACTTCAGCTCTCATGCTAATAGATACACTTTTTCTAAGACCATCAAAAACCCAGCGTCTAGAGTACGAAAACGTACTAAGCCTACTAATAAAGAAAAAGAGTTTGCAACAAATGTTGTAGTTGGTATGGGAGCTGTCAAGGCTTATATGACTGCGTTTCAAGAAGAAAATAGAAATAATGCAAAAAAGAAAGCAGCAGTGCTTTTAAAACAGGAGAGAATAATGAAAGAAATAGATAGAACTGCTTTAGAGGTAGCTAAAGAACTTGGTATTGACCATGAATATATACTACAAAAGTTAAAAGACTTAGTAGATTATAGTGAAGATGACAATATACAATTACAATCTGTAAAAGAACTTGGAAAAGCTATTGGAACAATGGGAAATACAATTAAGCAAAAAGAAATAGGAGTAGTTGGAATGTTTCAAGGCTTTAGCCCTAAAGAATTAAAAGGCGCAGATAGAAATGAAATAATAGCAAGTAGTGAAGAAGAATGATAAGAAAAGATGAGGAAGGCAACATTATAGGTTGCAAACATTGTGGCTCTAGACAATTAAAAAAAGATGGGTGGCAATATTGGAAAAGTAAAAAAAGACAAAGGTGGATGTGTAATTCTTGTTTTAAAAAATTCCTAGTTCCTAAAATAATAGAAAAACCACAATTTGAAAAAGAAATCGAAGAAGTAGATTATATACCTATAGATGAAATAATAGAGCATAGAAAAAAACAATACAATCAAAAATTAAAAGCAAAAAAATCTAAAAGATTAATAAATATAAAAATAAATCAAAGAGGCCCTATAGGAATACTTCACTTTGGTGACCCTCATGTAGATGATGATGGTACAGATATAGCAGAAATATATATGCTATGTAATTTAGTAAACAAAACAGATGGTTTATTTGGTGGTAATCTAGGTGATATACAGAATAACTGGATAGGAAGATTACAAGCATTATATGGGCAACAATCTACATCAGCTAAAGAATCATGGAGATTAACAGAACATTTTGTCAATCAAGTAGAATGGCTATACTTAGTAGCTGGTAATCATGATGTGTGGAGTGGTGATGGTGACCCATTAGAATTTATAATGAGAGAACATAGTGGTATCTATGAACAATGGGGAGCAAGATTAAATCTTGTATTTCCTAATGGTAAAGAAGTTCGAGTCAATGCTAGACATATGTTTAAGGGAAATAGTATGTGGAATACAGCTCATGGAGTAGCAAAAGCAGCTCAGATGGGATGGAAAGACCATATCTTAACTTGTGGACATACTCATGTATCAGGTTATCAAGTATTAAAAGATTCAGCTAGTGGACTTATTAGTCATGCAATCCAAGTAGCATCATTTAAAATAATGGATAGTTACGCAGATAAATTAGGATTAGATGATAAGAATATATTTAATGCCCCAGTTACAATTATAGACCCTAAATACGAAGATGATGATAATAGATTAATAACTACAATATTTAACCCCTATGAAGGAGCTGAATATTTAAAATATAAGAGGCAACAATGGAAAAACAAATAACATTAATGCCAGTGCTTTCGTATTGGCATTTGGCAAATAAAGGCCCGAATCAATATTCTCATCAAAAAAAAGGTAATTGTTCTGTTTCTTACAATACTTTAACTTTTGATATAAATGGCAAATATAAATACACAGAATGTTTCGGAAGCTGAAGAAGCATTACAATTAGCATATACAGATTTAATTGCTTTTGGTAAACTATTTTTACCTGATGATTTTATGCGTAGTGAAACACCTTTTTTTCATTATGAAATGGCTGATTTTATTGATGATAAAGAATGTAAACAGCTTGCTATTATTATTCCTCGTGGTCATGGAAAAACAGTTTTAACTAAAGCATCTATACTAAAAGATTTTGTATTTTGCAATGATGAAGAAAATTTTTTATTCTACGCTTGGGTATCAGCTACACAAAAGTTATCTGTGGGTAATATGGATTATATCAAGCATCATCTTGAATTTAATGATAGGATTAAATACTATTTTGGTAATCTTAAAGGAAAAAAGTGGACAGAAGAAGATATAGAGTTAACCAATGGCTGTAAACTCATTTCCAAGAGTAATGTCTCTGGGATACGGGGTGGAGCAAAACTCCATAAACGATATGACCTCATTATCCTTGACGACTTCGAACATGAAGCAAACACGCTCACTCAAGAATCTAGAGATAAAAATGCTAATCTTGTTACCGCTGTTGTATATCCTGCTATCGAGCCTCATACTGGCCGTCTTCGCATCAATGGTACTCCTGTACATTATGACTCTTTTATTAACAATCTTCTTACTAATCATGCAAAAGCTCAAAAAGATGATAAGGATTTTGCTTGGAAATTAATTACATATAAAGCAATCCTACCTAGTGGTGAACCATTGTGGGCATCATTTTTTAATAAAGCAAAGCTAGAAGAAAAGAAAAAATTCTATATAGATTCTGGACAAAGTACAAAATTCTATCAAGAGTATATGATGGAAGTACAATCTGAAGATGACTCTGTATGGACTAGAAAAAATTTAAAATATTGGGAAGGCTACTATGAATATAAAGATGGTGTTAACTATCTTATAAAAGATGGCTCAGAAATTCCAGTTAATATCTTTATAGGATGTGACCCAGCTACAGATATAGATACCAAAACATCTGACTTCTCAGTTATAATGGTTGTCGCAATAGACCCTGAAAGTAATGTTTATGTGCTTGAATATGAAAGACATAGAGCAATACCAACTATTGGTAGTAAAGTAGATGGGAACATTATTGGTAAGAAAGGCGTTGTAGATTTTATAATAGAATTATACGAAAAATACCATTGTACATCAGCTACAGTTGAAGACGTTGCAATGAATCGTAGTATCTTTCAGGCTTTAAATGATGAAAGAAGAAGGCTAAATAAGTTCAGTATTGCCGTTATACCAGAGAAACCGGGTGGTTCAAACAAGCTTAATCGTATCTATAGTGGACTTTCGGGCAGATTTTCGATGGGTTTGGTACATATTAGGGAGTCTCACTTTGATTTATCGCATGAAATAGTTACATTCGGCCCTAAAATGTCACATGATGACACCATAGAAAGTCTTTATTATGCTTGTGTACACTCTTTTCCGCCTAATATGCACAAGGATAAAAGAAATAATTGGATGAAAAAAATTAAAAAAGCTAAAAGTTGGATAGTAGCATAATGGCAACAAAAGAAACTCACGATATATCATTACCTAAAAGTACCAGTAGTTTATCAATGAAATCTAAAGGAGAGTTAGGTACTCAAGGATTTGATGATGGCGGGCCAAAAAAATCATATTGGCAAAGTTTTATTCCTCCAAATAAATTTCACACAAAAAGAAAAGTAGATATTTTATATTCACAACAAAGGAAAAAGTAATGCCAAGATTTGGAAAAAGGTCAAAACAAAGATTAAAGGGAGTTAAGCCAGAACTCGTAAATGTTCTAAATGAGCTTGTTAAGATAATGGATGTTACTATTATCGAGGGCTTGAGGACAGAGGCTAGACAAATGGAATTGTTGGCGCAAGGAAAATCTAAAACGAAATACTCAAAACATTTAGAAGGAAAGGCGGTGGACTTAGCTCCCTACCCAATTGATTGGGAAGATAGAGACAGGTTTCACTATATGGGTGGAATGATTAGAGGAATAGCTAAACAATTAAATGTTCCTGTCCGTTGGGGCGGCGACTGGGATGGTGATGGCGAAGTAAAAGACAATGGATTCGATGACCTAGTTCATGTGGAGATTAAAGGATAATGGCTAGGGGTAACAAAAAAGTAGTAAATCAAATACATGATTTGTATAGAAAAGCAAATGGGTCTAATAGAAAAAAGTGGGAAAATGTAGCTCAACAAGCTTATGAATTTTTCTTAGGAGAGCAACTTACAGAAGAAGAACAAGATGCACTAAGGTCGGCTGGAATGCCCAATTTTACAATTAATAGGATTACTCCTGTTGTTGAAATGATGAAATTTTTTGCAACTGCCAATACTCCTAGATGGCAAGCTGTGGGAGCAGAAGGAAGTGATTCAGACGTAGCTGCTGTACACGCTGATATAGCAGATTATTGTTGGTATAATTCAAATGGTGATAGTATATATGCTCAAGTAATTCAAGATGCTCTTGTAAAGGGGGTTGGGTATATGCAAGTAGATGTAGACCCAAATCAAGATAGAGGATTAGGAGAAGTAATATTTAAAAAAGTTGAGCCTTTTGATATTTATCCAGACCCAACTTCTAGAGATTTTCTCTTCAGAGATGCTACTTATATTATGGTAAGAAAAGACTTACCTAAAGAACAAGTAAAAAAATTATTTCCAGATAAAGTAAGACAAATTAAAAATGCAAATAGTGATTCAGCTGGTGAAAATAATTACTCTGATAGAGATATATTAGAAAGTGACATAGTATTTCCAGCGGATACCGCAGGGGAATCTTGGGATTCTAAAGGCGAAGAAGATACTATTATAGATTATTACGAATGCTATAGTAAAGAAAAAGTAGCATTTATGAATCTATTTATTAATTTACCTCCCGGGCCTTCTGAAATGGAATCTATTGAAAGACAAGTGGAAGTAGATTTAAAAGATTTTGAAGCAGAAATGATGGTTCAAGTAGAAGAGAAAGCTTTACAATTATCTGAATCTGTACAAAAAGGTGAAATTATACAAGAAAGAGCAGAACTAGAAATAGAAAGAGCTCGTAGAGAAGCAGAAGAATCAGTAGAAAAGCAAAGGATTATTTTAATTAATAAATTAAAAGAAGCTGAGTCAAGAATAGAAAATCGTGTTATTACTAAAGCAGAATACGATATAATGATAAAAGACAAAACTGTAGCAGGGACTATTGTTGATGCAATTGATTTTTATGAAGATAGAATACGATATACAATAGTTGTTGGAGACAAACTTCTTTATAATGAAATATTACCAATAAAAGATTACCCTATAATTCCTTTTGTCTATCAATACACAGGAACACCTTATCCAATGAGCGCAGTAAATCCATTGGTTGGTAAACAACAAGAATTAAATAAGGCACATCAAATTCTTATACACAATGCTAATTTAGCATCAAATCTTAGATGGATGTATGAAGAAGGTTCTGTGCCAGAAGAAGAATGGGAAAAGTATTCATCGGCTCCCGGTGCATTATTAAAGTATAGACAGGGATTTGCCCCTCCTACTCCAGTCCAACCTCTTCCACTAAACAATGCCTTTTATGGCATAACCCAGAACGCAAAAGCTGACATGGAATATGTAGCAGGGGTATATTCCTCTATGCAAGGAGACAGTGGTTCAGGCCCAGAAACATATCGAGGTTTATTGCAAATGGATGAGTATGGTACTAGAAGAATTAAAGCTTGGATGCAAAATGTAATAGAGCCTGGATTAGAACATTTAGGAATGGTATTTAAAGATTGGGCTCAAGATACTTATCTAGCTCATAAAGTTTTTAGAATTGTTCAACCTAATAATATAGATGAAGAAAAAATTGTAGAAATTAATGTTCCAATATTTGATGACTTAGGAAATTCAGTAAAGAAATGGAATGATTATGCAACTGCTAGATTTGATGTTAGAATTATAGGTGGTTCTACACTACCATTAAATAGATGGGCATTATTAGAAGAATACTTTAAGTGGTATCAATCTGGATTAATAGATGATATTGCTATGTTACAAGAAACAGATGTAAGAAATAAAGAAGCAATAATAAAACGTAAATCAGTTTATATGCAATTAAGAAACCAAGTTGAACAATTAGACCAAATTGTAAAAGACAGAAATGGTACTATAGAAACACTTGAAAGACAATTAGTACAATCAGGCATTAAAGAAAAAGTAAAAGATGCTGATATGTCTATACAAAAAGATGTGATGCAAACAGAAGCAGCACAATCAGCATATAGAGAAAAACTTAAAAACGAATCAAATATGAAAATGAAAGAACTAGGACTAGCAGCGACTATAAGAAAAGACAACATTGAGTCTGCTAAAGAATAGTTGATTTTTTCAGCATTGCTAATTTAAATTAAGGAGAAATTATGGCCAATGAAAACACAGACAACCTATCTAAATCACCAGAAATGAATGATTTTAATATAGATAGCCCTGAAAATAATACGCCAGACACAGCTGACGATTTTTTTGAAGCTCTTGACCGTAAGGTAAATCAAGGTATACTAGAGCCGGAAGAAGAACCAGCATTGATGCAAAACGAAACAGAATCTGAAACCTCAGAAATGAGCCCAGAACCTGTTGAGCAAGAGCATGATTGGGAAAAGAGATATAGTGATTCAAGTTCCGAAGCAAAACGACTTAACTCTCGTTTAGGTGAACTAGAACCCTATGTACCTGTTCTCGATGCAATGAGAAAAGACCCCAATTTAGTAACTCATGTGAGAGACTATTTTGAGGGTGGTGGTTCAACCCCTAAAAAAGTAACAGAAAAACTTGGTTTAGATGATGATTTTATTTTTGATGCTGATGAAGCAGTTAGTAATACTGATTCAGATTCAGCAAAAGTTTTACAAGCTACCATTGATGGCGTTGTTAATCAACGTCTACAAAAGCATCAAGTAGAACAAGAAAATCAAAGCAAAAGACTTTCAACTGAAGCAGAATTTAGAGCAAAGCATAAAATGAATGATGGTGAATGGAAAGAACTTGTTGACTATGCTAACTCACGAACACTTTCTTTAGACGATATTTATTATCTTAAAAATCGTGAAAATCGTGATAAGAATGTTGCTGATTCTGCCAGAAAAGATATGTCTGAACAAATGAAAAGAGTACGTCAGAAACCTCAAAGCGCATCTTCAATAGGTGGAGCTACTAGAAGTGATGATATGACTCCAGACGAGCAAGTTTTTGAAGCTATTTTAGGGATTGATTCGGAACTAGAATCTGTATTTGGTTAATAACTAAATACTTAACTTGAAATAGGAGCTAAAAATGGCTGATTATTTTGGAATCTCCGATGTTTCCAGTTTAACTGAATCCACAGCTGGTATAGTTGACCCAGGTGGAAATTTATCGACTGGTGACCTTCGGAGAAAATATAACTTTGGCGATAGAGTTAGCGAATTAGCAATTGCACAAGACCCGTTTTTTAGGTTTGTGTCAAAAGTAGCTAAAAAGCCAACTGATGACCCTCAGTTTAAATTCACAGAAAGAAGACCTTCCTATCATAAGCGTTACGCATATGTAACAGCTCATGGAACTACTGAAGCTGGAATGGCATCATCTGATGCTACAGTTACTCAGTCTAATGTAGAAGAAGGCGACATTTACTATGTAAGAATGATGAGTGATTACAAGAACGATGGTAACATCGGTCAAGTATATGGTTCTTCAACTTCTTTAAGAGTAGGTGATAACGGAACAAGACCTGAGTTTCTTCTACCAGGCCAAATGATAAAAATACCTTTACAATCAACAACTGCTGGAGCAACAACAGCTGCTCTTGCATTTGTAGTAGAGGATTATATTGTAGGTCGTGTAGAAAGTGTAAGCTTAAAGTCTGAAGGTTCTGCTGGAGCAGCTGCTAATTGCGCTGACTTGAAACTAAGGATTGTAAGAACATCTTCTGCAAATGCTGAACTTTCTGGTTGGGGTGCTGGAACAACTGCCAACAAAGACCTTTCTGCAGCTACTGATGATGTATCTGCTGCTGAATGGAAAAACTTTACTGTTCAACAACTTGAAGCAGCTCGTTGTTATGTAGTGGGTAATTCTTGGGGTCAAGGTTCTGGTTATCCAGAAACATGGAAAGACCAACCTTTCTCAACCGGTAGTGGTTTAACTCAAATTTGGAAAACCTCTTTAGCAATGGACAACACAACTCGTGCAACTGTTCTAAAGTATGAACCAAGTGAGTTTGCTAGAATCTGGAGAGAAAAGTTGATTGAGCATAAGTGGGATATTGAAACATCATTACTATTTGGTAATCAGTATTCTGATGCAAATGGTGTTCAGTATACTCAAGGAGCTGTTGATTACATACTTAGCTATGGTAATCAATTTAGCTTAACTCTAGCTACAAAATCTCAAGATTCATTTCTTGATGATTTATCTCAATACCTAGACCCACGATACAATAATAGTCCTGCTACTATATTCTTCTGTTCTACAGAAGTTTATAATTGGTTGCATAAACTAAGTGGATACTTTGCTAACAATGTTGGTATGGTAAAAGCTGGCGCGACTACTCCTGATACATCAGGTAATTCGTATGGTAGAGCTAATATTGACATGATAGGTAAAAAGAAAGCATTTGGAGTAGACATTACAGTTATTTCAACACCTTATGGTGATATGAATGTAGCTCGTAACGTACACCTAGATGGTTCTCCTGCTAAGATTGTCGCAATTAATATGCGTCATTGTTCTTACAGACCTCTTGTTGGTAATGGGCTTAATCGTGATACAGCTGTTTATGTTGGTGTTCAAACACTAGAAAACAGTGGTATTGACCGTAGAGTTGACTTAATTCAAACCGAAGCCGGTATGGAGTTTCAGATGCCTGAAGCACATGCCATTTGGACATAAAGGAGTAAATTATGGGAATGCCTTTATACGGACAAGACAAGCTTGGTAATCAAATTGATAAAAAAGTTGGTAAAGTTATAAAAGTAACTGGCGCAGCCGCTGTTTCACTTTCTGCAAGTGATAGTGGAGCTACCATCCTTATAGAGGGTGGAACAAATGGCGCAGCTGCTTGTAACTTACCTCATATTGATGCGGTTGACGGGCTTGAGTTTACTTTTTTAGTAAAAGCAGCTAATGGTACTGGCGACTTTGATATTGATGCCGAAGATGGTGTTGATTTCTTTGTTGGACACTTAAATTCTGTCGAAGGTGGCAGTGATGCAGGTGTTGACTTTAATGGAAGTTCACATGACCAAGTAACTTTAGCAGCTTCTAAAGGAGCAGCTGGAGACAGAGTACATATGGTTTCCTGCGATGGTAAATGGTATATTGATGGAAGCATTAATGACCTAGACGGATTTGCAGTAGGAACAGCTTCAGCTAATACTTAATTGTAAACAATAAACAATATATGGGGGCCTTCGGGCCCCTGTATATAAAAGATTTAAAATATGGCAACATTTGAAGAACAAGTAGAGGGACTAACTGGATTATCTATTGATAGTGGTAGCTCTCCTACACAAGGTGAATTAACTCAGTTTTTAAAAGATGGCGTTTTAGATGTTACAAGTAGATGCCTATCTGTTAGACCCCAAGATTCTTTTATGTTTATGAGAATATCTTCAGAAAGCACATCTCAAGCTGGGGTAACAATTCCATCAGCTAAAATTATTAGTGTTGTAAGAGAATCAGGTACTAATGATAATTGGAAAAATTGTAGGAAAATACCTATTGGTTTTCAATACGATGTTACAGATTCAACGAGTCTTCATTATGCTTCTAAATTTAATCCTGCTTATTTAGTTTCTGAAGAGGGAGCAATACTTGTTTATCCAGCTCCTTCATCTGGTGGTGCTAATTCTTACAAAGTTTACTATGTTAATGGTACACCAACAGACCAAACTAATAATGCATCATTAACATATGCTCATTCAGACATTAAATATTTTCCAGAAGATAAAGCATATTTAGTAGTTTTATATGCATCTATACAATCATTACAAAATGCTTTGTCATCTAAAGCATTACCAGATGATATTAGTTTTCCATCTATACCATCTTCATTATCTTTATCAGATACTCCTGTTATTCCATCAATAAGTGATAATAGTATATCTTTTACAACTACAGCTCCAACATATTCTGGGCCTACAGTTGTACCAAATTTTGGAGATGCTGAAAATTGGATTAGTGTAGAAGAAGACCCTGAAATGTTAGCAGGTAGAATACAAACAATTAATGCTCAAATAGCAGAATTTCAAGCAAAGGTACAAGATTCTGTACAAAGTTTTAACAAAGAAAATGTAGAGTATCAGGCTCAATTACAAGTATCAATTCAAAATGCTCAATTATCGCAATCAGATGATGCGCAAAAATTGCAAAAGTATTCAGCAGAAATATCATCTTATCAACAAGATAATCAAAGTAAGATTGCTAAATTTAATGCAGATTTACAATCGTATACATCTGAAGTATCTAGTAAATTACAAGACTATACAGCTAAGATACAAAAAGTAATGACAGATTATGGATGGATGGAATCAAGAGCAAAATTATTAATGGCAAAATATGAAGGAGCATTTGCAGCTATGGCAGGCGCACAACCAAAAGCACAAGCAGCTCCTCAACAAGTTAGGAGATAACAATGGCAGATAAAGCATCATCTAGTTTATCAGCATCAATATTATTAGATGAAATAAAAGCAAGTATGAGTGGTGGATTAATTTATGAACCTGCTGATAGTAATGATAAATGGGTATTTGCAGAAGTAGCAGTTACATCTAATGCATCAACAAATTTATTAGGCACTGGTGATTCATATCTTGGTTCATCAACAACTCAAGTAGCAACTGGAGATATAGTAAGGTGGTTGTGTGTTAAAAATTTATCTACTACAACTACAGAAGGAATAGCAATTGATGTCATAACTGGAACAGCAGCTTATAATTTAAAAGGTGTTATGATAATAGGCCCAGGAGAAATGATGATAATTAAACCAATGTTTACAACAGTTGAAGATTTGCATGCTAGAAGTTGTGTTCTTGATTCAAATCTAAGACCAGAAAGTCAAGGAACATCAACTGTTAATGCTCATGTAGCAGTTATATTGGATGATGCATAATGACTATTAAAGAAATGATGGAAAGAGCCGGTGTTAATAGTACTGGTTTAGCATTAGCTTGGATAAAAGATGCTGTGCATACTATTAAATCTTCTCATGGTGAAGAAATAAAATCTAATAAACAAAATATAATTGATGGAGAAAGAGAATATATTTTACCACTTAACATGGTATCTTTAAAATCTGTTTCTATTCTAGATACATCAGATGATAAATATAAAAAAATAAAACGATTGGCATATGACCCAATTGTTTCAGAAGATACGAGTCCAGAATAATGCCGGTTCAATATAAAAAAGAAAAAAAAGTAATTATGACTAAGCCTAAAGATGATAAATATAAAGAGCTTTCTACAAAAATAGTTTTACTTGAACATAAGTTAGAAGAAATGTATAAAATTGTAAAAAGACTTCAAACTAGAGCAGGATTATGAGTTATAATACTTATAAAAATTGGTTTTATCAATTACATGGTAGATATATACACTTATGGCAACTTGCTAATAATGCTTTTATAGATACTATTGGTAGTTATAAAATAAGATTGCCGGGTGAAAAATCTTCTATACAATTAATTTATCCAGATGAAGACATTACAAATGGATTAAGAATTGAATATACATCATTTGATGAATCTGAAATATTTATATCTGAAGCACTAGAATCTACTACTGCTAAAGCATCTGGTACTGATATTAGCTTTGCATTATCTGGAACAAGAATAACTACAAGTGATACTAATAATTTTTGGGATACAACAAGTGGATTTGCAGTAGGTGATAAAATTAGAGTAATAGGCTCAGCTAGTAATGATGCTGATTACACTATTGATAGTTTTGGTGGAAGTGGTAATTCAAATATGGTTGTTTCTGGTTCTACATTAACAGATGAAAATGTTGGTGAAAGTATTACAATATATCAAATACCTAAAACTGGAGCAACTGCAGATGAAAGCGCTCATGTTAATTTAAATAGAATGTTATCACTAGCAGTCGTTGATTATATGAAGGCCCAGCAAAAAGAATTAGAAGGTGATATTCAAGGTAAAGAGTATTACATAAAACAATTTTGGAAAAAAGTAGCAGATGACCAGAGTAATAAGAGAAATATTTCTATGACTTTTTCTCTTCCTGTTTATTCTGTTCGTTAATTAAATTAAAGTGCTTGTATAAGGAGCATTCTCGCCTCGCATGACAAGTATTAACCGTAAAGGAGAAACAAATGGCAAATTTACAAAAACATAGAGCACACGAATCATTAAACACAGATTCAGCTGCTGATTGGGATGTCCAAAGTGCTGTAACTGCAGATAGTGATGGAGTGGCAGTTGATGTTAGTTCATATCACACAATTCATTTAATGAGTGATAATGATTTTTATTTTAAATTTAATACAACAGGAACAGATTCTGATATAAGCACATCTAATGATTTATATTTAATGGGTGGTGATACAATTTATTCATTAAAAGTACCTAGAGGATTAGGTGAATCAATATATTTAATAATGGAACGAAAAGGCGGTTCTGATGCAACTGTTAGATTGATATTATCATGAAGAGTCTAATAATTTCAACAACAGCAAATGCAATATCATCAGGTGGTACAATATCTGGTGACGTAACTATATCAGGAGATTTAACTGTAAATGGTGATGGTAGTGGAACATATGATGAAATAATAAGTGGAGGTCTTCATATACAACAATCATCCTCTGGGGGAACTGCAAATACGAGTGCAGATGATTTAGTTATTGAAAGTAGTGGCGATACTGGAATGTCTATTCTTTCAGGAACTTCAAGCAATGGATTTATATTTTTTGCTGATAGTGGCGATGATAACATTGCTGGATTTGATTATGACCATCAATTAAATAAACTAAATATTCTTGTAAATGCAGCTACTAGGATGGCTATTGATTCATCAGGCAATGTTGGTATCGGAACTAACGCCCCTAGTGGTTTAACTCACATTAAATCAGGAAGTGGTATTCATAGTAGTGGCACTCACGCAGATGCAGATGAATTAACTATTGAGGGTAGTGGTCACGCTGGACTAACAATATTTGCAGGTACAAGTAGTAATTCAAATGTATTTTTTGGGGACTCAGGTTCTCAATATACTGGAATCGTTAGGTATTCTCACTCTGATGATAGTATGCAATTTTATACTATTGCTTCTGAAAAAGTTCGCATTACTTCAGCAGGTGAACTTCTTGTTGGTGATACTTCTGGAAGTGCTAAACTTAATGTAAAGCATACAGCTTCAAATTACCCAGTTTTACTTTTAAATCACGATTCAAGTGCAACAACTACTGTTAGTAATAGAAGTGCGTACATTGATTTTGACAAAACTAGTAATACTGCTAGTGGTCAAACTATTTCAATGAGTGGATTGCAAATTGATATGAATAATGATTCTGCAACTGATGTAGGAACAACAAACTTAACAGGACTTGATGTAAATATGACTATGGGTACAAGTGGTACTCAAAAAGCAGTAGGTCTTGATGTTAGTGTAAGTGGTGCAGATACAAATTATGCAGCTTTATTTTCAGGAGGCAATATTGGAATAGGAATTTCCACTCCCACAAATTTTATTGAGATACATGATGGTGCATCTATGGGATTTTTTGACCATGATTACACTGGTTTTGTTACGCAAAATGCTGGAGAATCTCCGAGACAGACTTTTATAAGGTCAAGAGGGAGTAATGCATCTCCAACCGCAATTACAAGTGGAGATGTTTTAGGTGAAATTAACTTTTATGGGTCTGCTAGTAATAACGCTCTTAGAGAATCAGCAAAATTACGAGTAGTTTCAGAAGGAACTATTGGTACTAATTCAGTTCCAACATATTTTGCATTTCTCACAACTAATGAGGGTGCTACTTCTATAACTGAAAAAATGCGAATTGATAGGTCAGGTCAGGTTGGTATAGGAGAAACTTCTCCCGACACAATGCTTCATTTAACATCAGCTACTGATGCTAAACCAGTAATAACAATAGAACAATCTGGAAATAATGTAAATGGTGGTGCAATTATATTTAATTCAAGTAATGCTGCTAATGTTGATGATGTTTCAGGTACGATTAGATTTAAAGCAAATAATAGTGTAGGTGATTCAGAAGAATATGCAACAATATTTGAAAAGCATTCTAATGTAACAAATGCAAGCGAAGTCGGGCAATTACATTTTAAAGTTAGGGGTTCAGGAGATGATTTATCAAGTAGACTTCTTTTAGATGGCAACTCTCGAATCAGTCTTAGTAATAATGATAATAATACTGCTAATACAGTTTTTGGTAAAACTGCTTTTAATGCTGGAAGTGACAATGCATCAGATTGGAATGTTGCCGTAGGTGAATTAGCAATGGGTACTGGTGCTGTCGCAGGTGCTACTTATAATACCGCAGTTGGATATAAAGCATTAACTGATATTACAGCTGGTGATAATAATACCGCTATTGGAGCAAATGCTCTTGGTGAATTTCTACAAGGTCATCATAATACAGCAATGGGTAATAGTGCATTGGGAAATTTAAAAGGTGATATTTACGCTAATGCTGGTTTTAACAATGTTGCTATTGGAAGTTTGGCAATGAGACTCGTTGAATCAGGTACTCATGCAAATTCAGAAGTTGAAGACAATATTGCGATTGGATATGATGCTTTAAAGGGTGGTGACTTTGATACAAACGACAGAGACTTAATAGGAAATATTGCTATAGGTAGTTATGCTCTTGATGCTACAGATACAAATGCTCATACTGGTACAATAGCGATTGGTCACAATGCTCTAACTGCACTTACTTCAGGTGCTAGTAATACTGCTGTTGGTTACAAAGCTGGAGAAGCTCTGGTTGAAGGAGGCAGTAATACCGCAATAGGATTTGAAGCGTTAAAGTCAGATACAACTGGTGGAAATAGCGTTGCAGTTGGTTCTTTTGCTTTAAATGAATTTAGTAAAGCAGGAACAGGTGGAGGAGTTGCTGGTAATGTAGCAGTTGGTAGTGCTTCAATGAGATATTTAGATAATGCCAACGCTATAGGCAACACAGCAGTTGGTTTCGGTTCTTTAGCTGGTACTAACCAAGCTGGTGTTACTCCTCATAGTAATGTAGCAGTTGGGTATGACGCTTTAAATTTATTAATCGGGGGTACAGAAAATGTAGCAATCGGGTATAAAGCCTTAGATGCTCAAGCAGGTGAATCTGGAGATGGTGCTACAAATGATGGTCATAGAAATATTGCAATCGGTGCTGATGCAATGGGTGCTGTTAATGCAGGTACTCATAATAGTGCTGAAGTTGATGATAATATAGCTATTGGTAATGATGCTTTACTGGGAGCGTCTTTTGGTAGTGGTGATAAACAATTAGTAGGAAACATTGCAATAGGTAGTCAAGCTCTTGACGCTACTGATAGTAATGAACAAACTGGTACAATAGCTATCGGACACGAAGCTTTAACTGCCCTTACGACTGGTGCTTCGAATCTTGCTATTGGATATCAAGCTGGTATGACTATGACTACAGCTACTCAGAATTTACTTATAGGTTATCAAGCAGGGTATTTAATGCTTGATAATACTAGAAATGTATGTATAGGTAACACTGCTGGTGGATTTTTAGGTTCAGACGAAGCTGATGAAAATATATTTATTGGAACTAATGCAGGTGCAAGTGGTGAATGGGATGATACTAATAGTAACACCGCTAATCAAAATGTTGGAATAGGTGTTAGTGCAATGGGGGGTGTAGGTGGCAATGATGCAGCTCATTTTACAGCAGCAAACAATGTTGCTCTAGGTTTTGAAAGTTTAAAAGCAATTACTACTGGTGGTAGCAATGTTGCAGTTGGTTCAGGTGCTGGTGATGCAATGGGAGCTGGAGATGGAAATGTTATAATTGGTGTAGATGCATTTGGGGCACAAGCTGGTGCATCTCCTAATTATAATGTAGTTATTGGGCACGGAGCCGGGTCTTTAGCAAACCACGCAGATGTTGATTCTAATGTACTTATTGGGCACGATGCTGGTAAGGGAGGTGGAAATGGAATGGGTAATTGCGTTGCTATTGGGGCTGGAGCTATGGATGGTTCAGCTGCTAATTCAATGGCTGGAATCGTAGCTGTAGGAAAAGATGCACTAGGAGCATCAATTACTGCTGGGGCTAATTATTCGACTGCTGTTGGTAAAGGTGCATTATCTGCTGTTACTAGCGGGGCTTCTAATCAAGCACTTGGTGTTAATGCTGGAAGTACAGTCACTACTGGTAGTTATAACACCCTTATTGGTAGAGAGGCTAATGTTGCTGGAAATAGTGATGGTTATAATACAGTTGTTGGTAATCAGGCAGTAGCTTCAGGTAATTTTAATACAGTTCTTGGTGAATGGGGAATTATAAAATATAAAACTCGAAGAATAACTATTACAGCTGCTCATAGTGGAGTTAATAGTATTATTGAAGAAGTTTGTAAAATACCAGCTTTAAGTATTATTCATAGAGTAACTTGTACTGTAATTACAAAAAGTACAGATGTAAATCCTTATACATTAAATTTACAATTATCTACATCATCGGGAACAGCAGCAGATGGAGCATTAGCAAATGCAAGTACAACAATTACAGTTCCTGAAATACTTGGAGCTGATGGAGTTGCGACATACGCTCAAAACAGCGGAACTGTTTTAGGAACCGCTGCTGACATATTAGCTGGAACTGGTGGTGTAAATAATACTGTTTATACATCTATGCCTACAACAACAATAGTGGGCACTGCTGACACTTATTTATATGTATGTAATGCAGTTGATAATGGAACATCAGCTTCTAGTGGAGTAGTTTTAGATATATGTGTTGAGTACCAAGGAACTGATTAAGATTTTTAACTAACAACAAAGGAGCTAAAAATGGCTAAAAAAGAAAAAGAAAAAAAGCCTGTTTTAACTTTCGATGACAAAGAGTACGTAATCGAGGATATGACAGATGAACAAAAAGCAATTCTTAACCACATTAATGACTTACAGAACAAGATGAACTCTATGCAGTTTAACTTAGACCAGTTGAATGTTGGTAAAGATGCGTTCATAGCTAAACTTCGAGAAGCTCTTGCAGAGAAACCTGAAGACGAGGAAGCTGAAGCGTAGGTTATGATTATAAGAAGGTGTAGTCAAGGTCATCGAGTTAGGTTGCATCGCAAC